>ERZ1066134.176-NODE-176-length-54903-cov-19.344388_pt1 | contig 54903 bp, 48 predicted proteins | sample MGYA00382781_ERZ1066134 | MGnify/ENA primary metagenome ERZ1066134 (study PRJEB33369, sample SAMEA5778364) | biofilm metagenome | biome: Industrial cooling water; feature: Water cooling tower basin; material: Biofilm | place: United Arab Emirates | collected... | reverse complement strand
TTCGGTCGGATGCGGGGCATGAAGTTTGCGGACCCTTGAGTAGTGGACTCCCTCGCAATGACGAAAAAAAGGCAAAAGGATGAACCCTTGATTCATAGCCGTCATTCCGAGCGAAAAGTAGTTGTTTGATTGCCGAAGGCATTGGCTCGTTGTTGAGCGAAGGAATCCCCTGATTCGGGGAAGGAATGAAGAAATGCGGACGTCTTTCAAACGCACCCATTCCGACAACTCTATGAGGGGATTGCTTCGGTCGGATGCGGGGCGTGAAGTTTGCGGACCCTTGAGTAGTGGACTCCATCGCAATGACGAAAAAAAGGCAAAAGGATGAACCCTTGATTCATAGCCGTCATTCCGAGCGAAAAGTAGTTGTTTAATTGCTAAAGGCAGGGGGCTCAGGTTGATGAGCGAAGGAATCCCCTGATTCCAGGAGGAAGGTGAACGCGTTACGAACGCGCTCGAACTGGGTACTTCCAGTTACATTTTGAACAAGGGAAATAAGCCCCGGTTGTTTGAAGGGGTCTATTCGCTTGGCAACAAAGTCGGCTGGTGGATCCTTTTCGATACTACCTGGATCGTTCAGGCTACATTGGCTGAAAAGAGTTGCCAAAAGGGATACTAAGATCCCGATTTTTATTTTCATAAATAAGACGTTCTGCCGCAAATATATACGTTGTTTCTAACATTTATGTAACGAATATTCCGTGCGCGTTATTAACCTCTCAAATCTACCCCGATTCATTGTCACATCCAAAGGTTACTAAATAGCCTTACTGCATCAAAACAGCCCCGGGCAAACGGAGGTCGTGCCGGAGAGCGCACGGGAATACAGTCCCTAAACTCCCCATCCGTCACGCTCCAAAATAGCTAAGAACTGGCAGCTAGTATCTTGTCACTCGCAGCTTCAATTTCCCTTTGGCGCTGTTGCACGCGTGCTTGGATGACGGTCATGATGGGTCGGCCGGAGATGCGCGACTCGAGCCACGAGACCATGTCGAAATAGACGAAGGCGCGGCGCTCGTAGGGGTTGTCTTGCAGTTCGAGCATTTTTTCGCGGAGCAGGCGGAAGCGGTGCGTCACTTCTTCGTCGGTCATGTGGGGGTGTAGGCCCTTGAGGAAGCGCAGGATGAGGCGCTGGTATTCGTGCAGGTCTTGGGTCTTGAGCAGGAAGCGGTAGGTGGCGCGCACGTAATATTGGATGAGGTCGGTGTTGCCGAGCTCGTAGTGGCTGATGAGGTTGAGGATCCGCGCGAACCCGTGGATGTCTTCGCGGAGGTCTACTTCTTTGGAGGTGAGGATTTTGTTGAGCCAGAAGACGGATTTTTTGAAGTCGCTGTTGCCGAAGTAGAGGCAGGCGGTTTTGTAAAAAAGGATGACGCGTGAGTGGGCATCTAGCTGCAAGATGAAGTCTTCGAGCCCGGAGGAGAGCCGCTCGATGAGCTCTACGCCCCGGCGGAAGTCGCCACTGAGGAAGAGACGGTTGAACTCATGCACGAAGGTGTATTTGAGCATTTTGCGCCGGATGTTGTCGTTGTAGTAGGTGGCGGGCAGCTTGTTGAGCGTGCGCAGTTCCTTGCGTGTTTCTTCAAACTCGGTGAGCAATTCGAGCTTGTTTTGCGCGATGAGCAGGTAGTTGAGCCCTGCTATGTAGTTCTCCAGTTTGGGGCGCAGGAGCGACTTGTTTTTGCGGAAAAGTTCCACCCACTTGAGGGCATAGCCATAGCCCGTCTCGAAATCTTGCACGAAGAAATAGTACCCGATGTAGAGGTGGTAGAGGTGGATTTTCTCACTGACGGAGAGTTGTCGTTCGTCTACCAGCGGCAGGTTGGAGGTGAAGATTTGCTCCACCTTGCGAAACTCCCGCTCGTTGCGGATGTAGCCCGTCTTGCGGTAGAGCGATTGCAGTTGCGCCTGCAGGTTGGAGAATATGTTGATGTTGTTGATGCGCTCGTTGGCGTTGCGCACTTTCTCCACGATCTCGTCTACATACGATTGATTTTCCCAGTCGAGCGTGTGGGTGAGCACGCGTTTTTTCCACTTCAATATTTCCAGGTGCAGTTCGTGATTGTCGGCCTCAGCGGCCAGTTTTTCGGCCTTTTTCAGACGTTTGGCGCATTGCTGGTAGAGGCTTTTGTTGAATAAAATCTGCGACTCGTCGATGAGCTCGCGAATCTGAATGCCGATGATAGACGGACGCGAGAAGTCACGCAGCGACTTGAGCACTTTGTTGTAGAGGTGCGCTTTCAGGTTGGAGAATTGTGCCGGCACGAACGATGGCTCAGCCAAGAGAATAGCCGCCTCGTCAAATACCGATTGCGCATCGATGAGGTCAAAGAGGCGGAGGTACTTGGTGTCTTGCGCATTCGTTTCCGATAATTTGAAGTACCGTTTCTCACTTTTCGAGAGCGATTTTATGAGGGTGAAAAGGGTATCAGATCGGACGTTAGACATTGTAATTATAAATTTTGGTACGCTCAAATCCCCTCCTAGGAGGGGCAAGGGGTGGGTTTCTTCAATTTCAGTCCATTTGCTTCTAATTTCCTGTTTTTGAACCCTAAATCTCACCTTTTCCACGCACTATTCCCCTCCTGAGAGGGGCTATGGGTGGGTTATGGATGGGTTATGGATGGATAAAACAGCAAATTAAGGATTGTAAATATAGATTAAAAAGGCATTTTATACGGCACGTCTGTCGAATAGCTTTGGACATGTATTAACCTAAGAAGTGAACCCATGGACAATCGGATACGAATTTTTGATACCACACTCAGAGATGGAGAGCAAGTGCCGGGCTGTCGGCTAGATACCGAAAGCAAGCTGCTCATTGCCGAGCATCTGGAGCAACTGGGTGTGGACGTGATCGAGGCGGGCTTCCCGATCTCCAGTCCGGGAGATTTCGAGAGCGTCAGAAAAATTGCCGAACTCATTCAGAACACCACGGTATGCGCCCTTTCGCGTGCCAAAGAAGCCGACATAGATGCGGCAGGTCAAGCGGTGCAGGTGGCCAAGTGCCCCAGAATCCACACGGGTATCGGAACGTCAGATCAGCACGTGTTTACCAAAATCAGAACCACGCGCGAGAACATCCTGCTCATGGCCGAGCGCTGCGTAAAGTACGCCAAGCGCTATGTAGAGGATGTGGAATTCTACGCCGAAGATGCGGGGCGCACCGAAAATGCCTTCCTCGCGCAAGTGATCGAACGAGCCATTGCGGCAGGAGCCACGGTGGTGAACATCCCAGACACCACAGGTTATTGCCTGCCCGAAGAATACGGTGCGAAAATCAAATACCTCGTGGAAAATGTGCGCGGCATAGAGAAGGCCACCATCTCCACGCATTGTCACAATGATCTGGGATTAGCCACTGCCAACTCTATTGCGGGCATTCAGAATGGCGCACGTCAGATTGAATGTACGATCAACGGCATTGGTGAACGAGCAGGCAACACCTCACTCGAGGAGGTGGTGATGATCATCAAGAAGCACAATTGGATGAAGTACGAAACCGGCATCAAGACGCAGCAACTGCTCCGAATGAGTCACCTCGTTTCGCACACCATGCGCATGCCCGTGCAGCCGAATAAGGCGATTGTGGGAAGCAACGCATTTGCGCATTCATCCGGCATACATCAAGATGGCGTGATCAAGAATCGAGACAACTACGAAATCATCGATCCGGCTGAAGTGGGCGTGGGCGAATCGTCCATCGTGCTGACGGCTCGTAGCGGACGTGCCGCACTGAAATATCGTCTGAGCAAGTTGGGCATTGAGCTGGAAAAAGACGAATTGGAAGTGGCGTATAAAGATTTTCTTGACCTAGCCGATCAAAAGGATGTCATTGAAAATGAGGATCTTAAAGAGATGGTAAGCGTCCGTTCGGCACGAGTTGCTTAAAAACAATTGACGGAACTGTTGGCATGAGAAAATATTTCGACTATACCTTTGAACACAGCGAAAGCACCTATGAAAAGAGTATTTGTCATTTCTATTGTCGTGATTATTGAGGTCATTATTGGCCTCAAGCGGGAATGACATTGACAATAATTCAACGAAATTATCAGACGTCATTCTCACAAGGAATGACGTTTTTTTTACCCAAAAATTGACCCGAAAAAATAAAAAATTGTGAAACCGACAACATTGTTTGATAAAATCTGGGATGCACATGTGGTGCACGCCATCGACGGAGGGCCGAGTGCGCTCTACATCGATTGCCACCTCATCCATGAAGTGACGAGCCCGCAAGCCTTCGCCGGAATAGAAAAGCGCGGCGTGGCTGTGTTCAGGCCGGAGCGCACCTTTGCCACCCCCGATCACAACGTACCCACCATCGATCAGCACCTGCCCATCAAGGATGCACTCTCCAAATTTCAGGTGGACAAACTCACCGAAAACTGCCACCGCCACGGCATTGAATTGTTTGGCCTAAACCACCCCTATCAAGGCATTGTGCATGTGGTGGGGCCACAGCTTGGACTCACCCAACCGGGCATGACCATCGTATGCGGCGACAGCCACACGAGCACCCACGGCGCATTTGGTGCGATCGCTTTTGGCATTGGCACCAGCGAAGTGGAAATGGTACTAGCCTCTCAGTGCATCATGCAGCCCAAGCCCAAGAAAATGCGCATCACCGTGAATGGCCCATTGCAAGAAGGCGTCACGGCCAAAGACCTTATTCTCTTCATTATTTCAAAGGTTTCAGCCAGTGGCGGAACCGGCTATTTCGTGGAATACGCCGGTTCTGCCTTTGAAACTCTGAGCATGGAGGGACGCATGACCGTATGCAACATGAGCATCGAAATGGGCGCACGCGGAGGCTTGATTGCACCTGACCAAACCACGTTCGACTACATCAAAGGACGTGAGCGCGCGCCACAAGGAGTTGAATTTGATAAGGCCGTGGCACGTTGGAAAACCTTGAAAACAGACGAGGGAGCGGTATTCGATAAGGAATTGGTTTTTGAGGCAGCAGACATAGAACCGATGCTGACCTTCGGGACTAACCCAGGCATGGGCACCAAAATCAAGAGCAGTATACCGTCGTTGGGAAGTATCGAGGCTTCTGAACGGGATTCGTTCAAACAAGCCCTGGACTACATGGGCTTTCAGGCGGGAGACGAGCTACTCGGCAAGCCGATTGATTATGTGTTTGTGGGCAGCTGCACCAACGGACGCATCGAAGACCTGCGCGAGGTGGCCAAGTTTGTGAAAGGAAAAAAGAAGGCCGACAACATCACAGCGTGGATCGTGCCCGGTTCCAAGCAGGTGGAGAAACAAGCACACGAAGAAGGCTTGGTTCAAGTGCTTGAAGAGGCGGGATTCAAATTACGTCAGCCCGGCTGTTCGGCATGCTTGGCCATGAACGACGATAAAATTCCGGCTGGAAAATATGCTGTGAGCACGTCCAACAGAAACTTCGAAGGACGGCAAGGACCCGGTGCACGCACGCTTCTAGCCAGTCCCCTTACGGCCGCCGCAGTGGCAGTAGCCGGCAAAATCGTTGACCCACGCGAACTAACCCAAAACTGAGATGGCACAAGAAAAATTTACAGTCGTTCAATCATCGGCAGTGCCCATAGCACTCGAGAATGTAGATACTGACCAGATTATCCCGGCGCGGTTTCTCAAAGCAACTACCCGTGAGGGTTTTGGAGCCAATTTGTTCCGCGATTGGCGCTACGATCAGGCTGGCAATCCAATTGCCGGTTTTCCGCTGAACGACTCGAAATACAGTGGACAAATCTTGTTGGCGGGTAAAAATTTTGGCTGTGGATCGAGCCGTGAGCATGCCGCTTGGGCCGTGCACGATGCAGGATTCAAAGTGGTGGTATCGAGTTTTTTTGCAGACATTTTTAAGAACAATTGCCTGAACAACGGTGTGCTGCCCGTGCAGGTGACGCCCCTTTTTGCTACGGCGATGTTCGACGCGATCAAGGAAGATCCGAAAACTGAATTTCGGGTGAATCTGGAAAAACAAACCATCACCATCCAATCAACGGGCGAGTCGCTTGGTTTCGACATCAGCCCATACAAAAAGGAATGCCTGATCAACGGGTACGATGATATTGACTATCTGATCAATCTGAAAAGCAAAGTGGAAACTTTTGAAATGGAACGCACGCTATGAAACTGGAACTACTCGATACCACCCTACGCGATGGCGAGCAGACGGCCGGTGTGTCATTCACCACTGCCGAAAAGCTGAACATTGCCAAGCTTTTACTGAGCGAGCTAAACATTGACCGCATCGAAATCGCTTCGGCTCGTGTGAGCGAAGGCGAGTTTGAAGGTGCCCGAAAGATTATCGAATGGGCACGTGAAATGGGCTGGGCCCGACGCGTGGAAATCCTTGGTTTTGTAGACGATGGCGTGTCGATTGACTGGATCAGTTCGGCCGGAGGGCAGGTGATCAATTTACTCACTAAAGGCTCGTTGCGTCATTGTGAAAAGCAATTGAAAAAAACGCCCGCCGAGCATACGGAAGATGTGGTGAACAATATCGTGGCTGCCGTAGATCATGGACTGGAGGTAAATGTGTATTTGGAAGATTGGTCCAATGGAATGCGCGACTCGCCGCAATATGTGTATGACCTAGTCGCGGCAATCGCAACCACACCCGCCAAGCGGATCATGTTGCCTGATACCTTGGGCATTTTGAACCACGAAGAAACAGCCAGATTTTGCAAGGAAATGATCACGCGGTTCCCAAATGTGCACTTCGATTTTCATGCGCACAACGATTACGATTTGGCAGTGGCTAATGTATTCGAAGCGGTGAAAATGGGCGTAAAGGGCATTCACACCACCTTGAACGGGCTTGGCGAGCGTGCCGGAAATGTGCCTCTATCTAGTGTATTGGGCATTTTGAATGACCATTTGGGTATCAAAACCAACGTGGACGAAACGCGCCTTTACAAAGTGAGCAAAGTGGTGGAGACGTTTTCAGGCATTCGCATTCCGCAGAACAAGCCACTCATCGGCGAGTTTGTATTTACCCAGACAAGCGGCATTCACGCCGATGGCGACTCGAAGGATAAACTGTACCAAACTATGCTGGAGCCTACGCGCTTCGGGCGCAATTATTCCTATGCCTTGGGCAAGCTTTCGGGCAAGTCAAACATTCAGAAAAACCTTGAAGAATTGGGCATTCATTTATCCAAATCAGATATGCGTTTGGTTACCGATCGCATCATCGAACTGGGTGACCGCAAGGAAAGCATTACGCAAGAAGATTTGCCTTATATCATCAATGATGTGCTGGGCAACAATGGGCAAGAAACCACGGTAGAAATCTTGAATTACTCTCTCTCTACCGCCAAAGGATTGAAGTCATCGGCCACTGTGTCGGTAGCGATAGACGGAATCGTGCAAGAGCAAACGGCCGCCGGAGACGGGCAATACGATGCGTTTGTAAATGCCCTCTCCGAAATCTACCAACGCTTGGGGCGCACATTCCCTCGCCTTACGGATTATGAGGTGCACATTCCGCCCGGCGGCAACACCGACGCGCTTGTGCTCACCACTATCACCTGGAATCAGGAAGGCCATATTTTCAAGACAAAAGGCTTGGATTGTGACCAAACCGTGGCGGCCATCAAAGCCACCACACGCATGTTGAACATCATCGAACGAAAAGTAAAAGTCCATGAATTTTAAAATAGCAAAACTGCCCGGAGACGGCATTGGCCCGGAGATCGTAGAACAAGCCGTGAAAGTGATGGACGCTATTGGTGAAGCGTTTGGCCATCAGTTTGCCTACACTTTTGGTGTGGTAGGTGCTGCTGCCATTGATGCCACCGGCGACCCCTATCCGGAAGCTACCCATGCGATTTGCATGGAAGCCGATGCGGTACTTTTTGGTGCTATTGGTGATCCGAAATACGACAATGATCCGAAAGCCAAAGTGCGACCCGAGCAAGGACTGCTTCGCATGCGCAAGCAGCTGGGTTTATATGCCAACATCCGTCCGGTAACCACTTTTCCATCGCTCACCCACAAGAGTCCGCTGCGACAGGATATCGTAGAGGGAGCCGATTTTGTTGTAATCCGCGAGCTTACAGGTGGTATTTATTTCGGGCAACCGAGAGGCCGCACCGAAGATGGAAATACCGCCTTCGATACGTGTGTGTATTCGGTACATGAAATCGAGCGCATCTTGAAACTGGCCTATGAATATGCCGCCAAGCGCAGAGGTCAGCTTACTGTGGTGGACAAGGCAAATGTGCTGGCAACCAGCCGACTGTGGAGAGAAGTGGCGCAGCGCATGGAGAAGGAAAATCCCGCCGTGCAGACGGACTATATGTTCGTGGACAATGCCGCCATGCAGCTAATCCAATGGCCAAAGAAATTTGACGTGATGGTGACCGAAAACATGTTTGGCGACATCCTCACAGATGAAGCGAGCGTGATTACCGGATCGCTCGGCTTGTTGCCAAGTGCAAGTGTTGGTATTCATACGTCTGTGTTCGAACCGATCCACGGATCGTATCCGCAGGCGACAGGAAAGAACATTGCCAACCCGATAGCCACGGTACTTTCGTCGGCCATGTTGCTCGATTCCCTTGATCTCACGGTGGAAGCAGAAGCCATCCGAATGGCGGTGGATCAGATTATTGACGACAATTTTCTCACCGAAGATTTAAATAAAGACAATCCAAAATCCACCTCCGAAGTGGGTGACCGATTGGCTGAAATAATAAAAATAAATGCCAAAGTGACTGTATAAATATTGAACCACATAGGCACATAGCACACTGAGATTCTCTGTTTACTCTGCGCTCTTTGCGGTTAACAAATAAGACTGAAGTAATATATGACGACAGACGCCTAATGGCAAAAGGGGAGACTAATAGGAATTTGGAAATGCACCTCTGTGTACTCTGTGGCCTCTGTGGTTAAATTAAAGGTATGAACGAACTAAACCGATATAGCAAAACCCTCACGCAAGATCCCTCACAGCCGGGATCGCAGGCGCAGCTCTATGCCCTTGGTCTGACAGATGCTGACCTGAAGAAAGCCCAAGTGGGTATTGTGAGCACCGGATTCGAAGGAAACCCGTGCAACATGCACCTCAACATATTGGCACATCAGGTGAAGAAAAGCGTGAACGATGCGGAACTGCTCGGTTTGATTTTTCACACCATCGGCGTGAGCGACGGCATGTCTAACGGCACAGTCGGCATGAAATATTCCCTCGTTTCGCGCGACATCATCGCTGACTCCATCGAGACGGTGGCCAACGCGCAATTCTACGACGGCATAGTGTCCGTAGTGGGGTGCGACAAAAACATGCCCGGCGCGATCATGGCCATGGGGCGGCTCAACCGGCCAAGCATTTTGGTCTACGGCGGCACGGTGCGCCCCGGCAAATGGAAAGGCAAAGACCTGAACATCGTGTCGGCATTTGAGGCGTACGGTCAGCGGTTGCGCGGCGATATTTCGACAGAAGATTACGATGGCATCATCAAAAATGCCATTCCCGGTCCGGGCGCGTGCGGCGGCATGTACACCGCCAACACCATGTCGTCAGCCATCGAGGCGATGGGCATGAGTTTGCCCACATCGGCCAGCAATCCGGCCGAAAGCGAAGACAAGAAAACAGAGATCGCCCGCATCGGCAAGGCGATGTACCATTTGCTGAAAGAAGACATTCGTCCGACTGACATCATGACGCGCAAGGCATTTGAAAATGCCGTGCGGATGGTGATGGTGCTCGGCGGCTCCACCAATGCCGTGCTCCACCTGATCGCCATGGCCAAGTCAGTGAATGTGTCGCTTACGCTCGATGATTTTCAACGCATGTCAGACACCACGCCATTCATTGCGGAGCTAAAACCAAGCGGCGAATTTCTGATGGAAGACCTGCACAAGGTTGGTGGCATCCCCGGAGTGATGAAAGCGATGCTCAAGGCAGGACACCTGCACGGCGATTGCCTCACGGTGACCGGAAAAACATTGGCCGAAAATCTCGAAGGTTTTGCCGATCTGACAGACAGCCACAATATCATCCACGATTTTTCCCAACCCATCAAGCAAACGGGCCACATTCAGATTCTGTATGGAAATCTAGCTCCCGAAGGTGCTGTGGCGAAGATAACAGGCAAGGAAGGCGATTATTTCGAAGGAACCGCCCGCTGCTACAATGACGAGTTTGAAGCCATTGCAGGCATTGGCACAGAAGTAAAAAAAGGAGACGTGATCGTGATCCGCTACTCCGGCCCCAAGGGCGCACCCGGCATGCCCGAGATGCTAAAACCAACCAGTGCGGTGACGGGCGCAGGATTGGGAAAGGACGTGGCACTCATCACAGATGGCCGTTTTTCAGGCGGATCGCATGGGTTTGTGGTGGGGCACATCACTCCTGAGGCGCAGGAAGGTGGCCCGTTGGCATTTGTACAAAATGGCGACATCATCAGTATAGATGCGCGAAACAACACCCTCAACCTGAAGATAAGCGATGAAGAAATGGCCAAACGGAAAGCTGCCTGGCAGCAGCCCGCTTACAAGGCCGACAAAGGAATTTTGAAAAAGTATATCCGCTCGGTGGCCACTGCCTCCGAAGGGTGTGTAACTGACGAATGATATGAACACATCTATCTTAACATTGGAAGAAAAAGAATTGACCACAGCCGAGCGCATTACGGGTGCCGAGGCGGTCATTCGTTGCTTGCTGGCAGAGGGTGTGCACACCATTTTCGGGTATCCCGGGGGTGCGATCATGCCCATCTATGATGCGCTATATCAGTTCAAAGACGAGGTGAACCACATCTTGGTGCGCCACGAACAAGGCGCCATCCATGCGGCACAGGGTTTTGCGCGGGTGTCGGGCGAGGTGGGCGTGTGCTTTGCCACATCTGGGCCGGGCGCTACTAACCTGATCACGGGTATCGCAGATTCCATGATCGATTCCACTCCGCTCGTGTGCATCACGGGGCAGGTGGCCAGTCATTTGCTCGGCACAGATGCGTTTCAAGAAACGGACGTGATGGGTATTTCCATGCCGGTGACCAAGTGGAACTATCAAGTGACCAAAGCGGAGGAAATTCCCTTTGCCCTAGCGCGTGCTTTCTACATCGCTCGCACGGGTCGTCCCGGTCCGGTGCTGATCGACATCACAAAAAATGCCCAGTTTCAGGAGTTGGATTTTACGTACGAGCCATGCACACGCATCCGCAGTTACCATCCGTATCCCGAACTGAATGAAGAAAAAGTAGAAGAAGCTGCCGAACTGATAAATGCAGCCAAAAAGCCGATGCTCTTGGTTGGGCAGGGCGTGATTTTGTCAGAAGCAGAAAATGAATTGATCGTTTTTGCTGAAAAAACAGGCATCCCTATGGCCTCTACGCTACTTGGTTTGTCAGCGGTGAGCACAGATCATCCGCTCTATGTGGGCTACCTCGGCATGCACGGCAATTACGGGCCAAACGTAAAAACCAATGAATGCGACCTGCTCATAGCCGTGGGTATGCGCTTCGACGATCGGGTGACGGGCGATGTGAAAACATATGCCACACAAGCCAAAGTCATTCACATTGAAATCGATCCGGCGGAAATCAACAAAATCATCAAAGCAGATGTGGCGATTAACTCCGATGCAAAAGGGGCGTTGGTGTCATTGATCAATAAGGTGAAACCGAGCAGCCACACTGCTTGGTTGGCGGAGTTTCGCGTGTGCGATCAGATCGAATATGAGAAGATCACAAGCAAGGAATTTTACCCCGAATCGGACGGCTTGAAGATGGCCGAAGTGGTGAAAATGCTTTCTGATAAAACGGAAGGCAAGGCCGTGATCGTGACAGACGTGGGGCAGCACCAAATGGTAGCCAGTCGATACTATCAATTTCGCGATAAGCGTCAAAACGTAACCTCCGGCGGACTTGGAACGATGGGATTTGCCTTGCCTGCTTCCATGGGTGCGAGGTTAGGTCAGCACGACAAAACCGTGGTAGCCATCATCGGCGATGGCGGCTTTCAGATGACCATTCAGGAGTTAGGCACCATAGCACAGAGCCAATTGGATGTGAAAATTTTGGTACTGAACAACAACTTCCTGGGGATGGTGCGCCAGTGGCAGCAGCTCTTTTTCGATGGACGCTATTCGTTCACCGAATTGATCAACCCCGACTTTCAACTCATTGCCAAAGGCTATGGCATCAAGGCGATGAAGGTGGAAACACGCGAAGAATTGGCCACCAAAATAGCGGAATTCCTTACCCACAAAGGGCCCATTTTCATGGAAGCCGTGGTAGAAAAAGAAGAAAACGTTTTCCCGATGGTGCCCACAGGTGCGTCGGTTTCACAGATACGACTAGAATGATGGAAAAGCAATACACACTTTCGGTACTTACAGAAGATCGGTCGGGATTGCTCAATCACATCACGATCATCTTCACCCGGCGCAAGATCAACATCGACAGCCTCAACGTGTCCACCTCAGAGGTGAAAGGCATGAGTCGCTTCACCATCGTGATCACCACCACCCGCGAGCAGGCCGATAAGGTGTGTGCCCAAATCCGCAAACTGGTGGACGTGCTGGGCGCATTTGTCTATGATGACGACCAGATTTATTACCAAGAAATAGCACTTTACAAAGTGCCCACTGCCGTCTTCCTGAATGGTCAGACCATCGAGACGCTGGTGCGCAACAACGGCGCAAGAATACTCGTGGTGGAAGAAAGCCACATCATCATCGAGAAGACCGGCCACAAAGCCGACACGCATGATCTCTATCAAAAATTGGAGCCCTTTGGTTTATTAGAATTTGTCCGCTCCGGCAGGGTGGCCATCTCCAAGTCCAAGCGGCACACCGAGCAATACATCAAAGAATTGGAGGAAAGTAATTCCAACCAACTCAGCATTAAAAATTATTAATCATTGAACTAACTAAAACAAGTAATGGCAACTATCAATTTTGGAGGAACAGACGAACAAGTAGTAACCCGCGACGAATTTCCGTTGGCAAAAGCCCGCGAAGTGATGAAAGATGAAACCATCGCCATCATCGGGTATGGAGTGCAGGGGCCCGGACAGGCATTGAACCTCCGCGACAATGGATTCAACGTGATCGTGGGTCAGCGAAAAGGCGGCAAATCATGGGAAAAAGCACTAGCCGATGGCTGGGTCGAAGGCAAGACCTTGTTTGAAATAGAGGAAGCCCTCAAGCGCGGCACCACCATCCAATACTTGCTGTCAGACGCAGGTCAGATTGAGAATTGGCCATTGGTGAAATCGCACCTGAAAGACGGAGATGCACTGTATTTCTCTCACGGCTTTGGCGTGACCTACGCCGACCAAACGGGCATAGTGCCTCCGGCCAATGTGGACGTGATTTTGGTAGCACCGAAAGGTTCAGGAACCTCCTTGCGGAGACTTTTTGTAGCCGGAAAAGGCTTGAATTCGTCGTTTGCCGTGCATCAGGATTACACCGGCCGTGCGCGTGATCGGGTGATTGCTCTAGGCATAGGCGTAGGATCGGGCTATTTGTTTGAAACCAATTTCAAGAAAGAAGTTTTCAGCGACTTGACAGGCGAGCGAGGAAGCTTGATGGGCGCCATTCAGGGATTGTTTGCTGCGCAATACGATCTGCTGCGTGCCAGAGGACATTCGCCTTCAGAGGCATTCAACGAAACAGTGGAGGAAGCTACGCAATCGCTCTATCCGCTGGTAGCCGAAAACGGCATGGACTGGATGTATGCCAACTGCTCCACTACGGCGCAGCGTGGGGCGTTGGATTGGTGGAAGAAATTCCGTGATGCAGTAGCACCCGTAATGGAAGAATTGTACGACAGTGTGGCCAGCGGAAACGAAGCGCATATTACCATCAAAGCCAACCAAAAACCCGACTACCGTGAAGGTTTAGAGAAGGAACTGGACGAATTGCGCAACTCTGAAATGTGGCGCACAGGAGCCACCGTGCGCAAGCTCCGCCCGGAAAATAAATAAAGGGCGAACGGCCAACACAAAATCACCAAAATCCCCTCCTCGGAGGGGTTAGGGGTGGGTTCAATAACCCAGATTTTGTGTTGGTCGCAACCCAACCCTGACATTAGCCCTCTCCCCGAGATTTTGTACATTATAGACTTTTCCATTTGATAAAAATGAAAGGAAACGATACGATTGAGGGTCAACAGGGCATGTACTTGCCCGAATACGAGCATGATGCCTGTGGCATTGGGTTGATCGCCCATGTGAAGCATCAGCGTTCGCACGGGTTGGTAAAAGATGCCATCCTGATGCTCGAAAACATGGAGCACCGAGGAGGCTGTGGAGCAGAGCCCGAGACGGGCGATGGTGCAGGTATTCTGATCGAATTGCCGTTTGGTTTGTTTGCCAAAGAGGTCACCCTTCCAGAGGCAGGTCATTTCGGGGTGGCGATGATGTTTTTGCCCAAACCCTCGTGGGAAGAAGGCTATGCCCGTTTTGAGGCGATTGCCGCAGAGATGGGTTTTGACCAGTTCCACAAGCGCGATGTGCCGGTGGACAATCGGCATGTAGGCCCCACCGCTCGCGAGAGTGAGCCGAAGATCGTGCAGGCGTTCCTCAAGCATTCCACGCTATCCGGCGAGGCACTGGAGCGCAAGCTTTATGTGTTGAAAAAATACGCCTTTCACCAACTGCGCCAAGATCACCCCGACTTTTACATCGCGTCGCTTTCCACCACACAGATCATTTATAAAGGACAACTCCGCACCGACCAACTGCGCGCGTATTTTCTTGATCTGCAAAATCCCGCCGTTGATTCGGCTTTTGCCATCATTCACTCGCGCTTTTCTACCAACACCTTCCCGAAGTGGAGCCTCGCACAGCCGTTTCGCTACATCGCCCACAATGGCGAAATCAATACCATCCGTGGTAATGTGAACAAAATGAAAAGCAAGGAAGCCCTGCTGGAATCCACGCTTTTCACCAAAGACGAAATCAGCAAGCTGCTACCCATTTGTGACTCCACTTGGTCTGATTCGGCCAACTTGGACGAGCTCATCGAACTGCTGGTGATGGGCGGACGCTCCTTGCCGCATGCCATGATGATGCTGGTGCCCGAGGCGTGGCAATACAACGATCAGATGGACGAAAACATCAAGTCGTTTTACAAATATTCGGCCTCCATCATGGAGCCGTGGGATGGCCCTGCCGCCCTCTGTTTCACCGACGGAAAAGTGATTGGCGCCACCCTCGACCGCAATGGCCTGCGCCCCTGCCGCTATACCATCACGTTTGACGACCGACTGATCATCGCCAGTGAGACGGGTGCTTTGCCCATTGACCAAAAACTGATCAAAGAAAAGGGCAGATTGCAGCCCGGTAAGATGCTGGTGGTGGATCTGGAAAAAGGCGTGATTAAGACCGACCTTGAAATCAAAGAGGAGGTGGCGAGCCGAAAACCGTATGCCGATTGGATCAAAAAGCACCGCATCAAATTGCGTTTCTTGCCAGGGCCATTTTCCGAGCCGGAGTTTTTGTCTGCCGAAGAAATTGAGCGCTTCAAAATAGCGCATGGCTACACCACCGAAGATGTGGAGAAAATCCTGCATCCCATGGCAATGGAAGGCAAAGAACCTGTGGGAAGCATGGGTTTGGAGATTCCGCTGGCGGGGTTGAGTAAATTCCCGCAGCATCCGGCCAACTACCTCAAACAGATTTTTGCCCAAGTGAGCAACCCACCCATCGATCCGATACGCGAGCGATTGGTGATGTCATTGTTTACCCGTTTGGGCGAAGGAAAAAACATCCTGGCCGAAGAGCCAGGACATTGCCATCAGGTGCACATCACGCGCCCGGTGCTGCGCCCCGACACCTTCCAGAAAGTGCTCGAACTGGTCAATCAAGGCTTTGATCATCACTTCATCGACACCACGTTTGGTAAGAAAGAAACGCTCGCCGATTCCCTCGATCGCATTGCCAAAGAGGCCGAAAAGGCGGTGAACAAAGGAGCTAAAATCCTAATCCTCAGCGATCGAAACACCACGCCTGATCGCCTGCCCATTCCGTCTTTGATGGCGCTGGGTGCCGTGCAGCATCATTTGATCGACAAAAAAATGCGGTCGCGCACCAGTATAGTGGTGCATGCCGCCGATATCGTGGAGGTGCATCATTTCGCCACACTCATCGGCTATGGTGCCAGTGCCGTGATGCCCTATTTGGTGTTCAGCGAATTGAAGCGAGTGGCCAAAGAACGTGCCTTGGATTTTGATGAAATCACCAACAACTACGTGGAGGCTGTGGGCAAAGGATTGCTCAAGGTGATGTCGAAAATGGGTATTTCCACCCTGCAATCGTATCAAGCTGCCCAGATTTTTGAGGCCGTGGGCATGTCATCCGAAGTGATCAACAAATGCTTCAAAGGCACGGTTTCGCGCATTGAGGGCAACACGTTTGCACATTTTGAAGAAGACATTCGTGACAATCATGCACGGGCGTTCGAGAAAAATGCCTCGCTGCAATTTGGCGGTGTGTATAGCTGGAGACGCGGACAGGAAGATCACTTGATCGATCCCGAAACCATCCATTTGCTCCAAAAATCAACGAAACTCAAGGATTACAACCTGTTCAAAAAATACACCGAGCGACTGAATCAACCTAAGAGTAAACTGGTGAATCTGCGGCATTTGATGGAATTCAAAAAGGGCAAACCGATACCCATCGAGCAGGTGGAACCGGTAGAAAAAATCCTCAAGCGATTCGCCACGGGTGCCATGTCGTTTGGTTCCATTTCGTTCGAGGCGCATACCACGTTGGCCATCGCCATGAACCGCATCGGGGCAAAGAGCAACAGCGGCGAAGGAGGCGAAGACGAGATTCGCTACACGCCCAAGTCCAACGGCGATTCGGAGCGCTCGCGCATCAAGCAGGTAGCGTCCGGACGGTTTGGTGTCACGTCGTATTACCTCAACAATGCCGACGAAATTCAGATCAAAATATCGCAAGGAGCCAAGCCCGGAGAGGGCGGTCAGTTGCCCGGCCACAAGGTGGACAAATGGATCGCTCGGGTGCGCAATTCCACCCCAGGCGTTGACCTGATTTCGCCTCCACCCCACCACGACATTTACTCTATCGAGGATTTGGCGCAGCTCATTTTTGATTTGAAAAATGCCAACCCGGACGCCCGCATCAATGTGAAGCTGGTAGCCGAAACTGGCGTGGGCACCATTGCTGCCGGAGTGGCCAAGGGTTTTGCAGATGCCATCCTCGTGTCAGGAGCCGATGGCGGCACAGGTGCCAGCCCGATCAGTTCTATTCGTCATGCCGGGTTGCCTTGGGAAATGGGTCTCTCCGAAGCGCAGCAGACATTGGTCAAAAACCGCCTGAGAAGTCGCGTGGTGTTGCAGACAGACGGCAAGTTGATGACCGGGCGTGACATTGCCATTGCCACGCTGCTAGGTGCCGAAGAATGGGGCGTTTCCACGGCAGCACTCATCGCAGAAGGCTGCATCATGATGCGCAAATGCCACCTGAACACCTGCCCCGTGGGCATTGCCACGCAAGACGAAAAATTGCGCAAGCTCTTCACCGGCGATCCTGAGCATGTTGTCACGCTCTTCACTTTTATGGCGCAGGAGCTACGCGAAATCATGGCCGAATTGGGCTTCAAGACGATCCACGAAATGGTGGGGCAAAGCCACATGCTCAAGCAATCTGAAACCATCGACGCGCGCGGCATTGATCTCTCGGCGGTGCTGCATACGCCTGAGACAAACGACACGCGCTACCATTCGCGCAAGCAGCAATATCTGCTCGAAAATGCCCTTGATTACAAAATATGGAAGGATTGTGAGCAAGACGTGCGCAATGGCGAAGTGGCCATGTTCGATTTCGAAATCAAAAACACGGATCGCAGCACGGGCGCGATCATCTCCAGTATCATTTCCAAAAAATACGGGGGAGCCGGACTGCCAGAGGATCAGATCAAAATCAAATTTTATGGATCGGCCGGGCAAACATTTGGGGCGTTTTTGGCCAAAGGTGTGAAGTTCACGCTAGAAGGTGACGCCAACGACTATGTGGGCAAGGGCCTTTCCGGCGGACGGATCATCATTCACCCCAAACGCAATGTGCATTTCCGCGCGCGCAAAAACACGATCATCGGCAATGTGGCGCTGTATGGAGCTACAAGCGGCGAGGTGTACATCAACGGCATAGCCGGAGAGCGCTTTGCCGTGCGAAACTCCGGTGCTGTGGCCGTAGTAGAAGGACTCGGCGATCACGGATGCGAATACATGACCGGTGGCACGGTGCTGGTGCTGGGCGCCACAGGCAAAAACTTTGCGGCAGGAATGAGCGGCGGCATAGCCTATGTGCTCGATCCGGGGGGCAACCTCCGCGACAACTGCAACATGGAAATGGTCATTTTCGATGCGATAGACGATGAAGACGTGGCACGTGTACGGCGCTTAGTGATCAACCATCTGCGGCATACAGCCAGCAGCGTGGCGCAAGAAGTACTACTCGATTGGAACCGCTACATCAACCATCTGGTGAAGGTGATTCCCGTGCAGTACAAATCGATCATGGAAGAGAAAAAGAATGCGATACCGATGACACCTTTTTATTAGTGAATAGTTGACTAGTTATTTGGTTGACTGGTGGGATAATGCTTAGGAGTGGGCTCCCTTTAGGGATGCAAGAGTGTTCGGCTGGCATTAGTATTTAAGTGTAAGTGAATTGTAAAATAGATGTAGTCAGGATGCAGAAGGTAGGTTCTCCTAACTCCTAATTCCTAACTCCTAACTCGTAAAAACATGGGAAAACCAACAGGATTTATAGAATACGACCGGGAGCTGCCCGAAAAAGTGGCGGTGGCCGAGCGCGTGGGTCATTATAAAGAGTTCGTACAGGACTTTCCAGAAGACAAAGTGAACAAGCAAGCCGCACGATGCATGGATTGTGGTGTGCCGTTCTGCCATTCGGGCTGTCCGCTGGGTAACAAGATCCCTGACTTCAATGATGCCGTGTACCACAAGGATTGGCGCAAAGCCTACGACCTGCTCAAAAGCACCAACAACTTCCCTGAGTTCACCGGACGCATCTGCCCCGCACCCTGCGAAGGCTCGTGTGTGTTGGGCATCAACCACCCACCCGTGGCGATTGAGCAGATAGAGAAGAGCATTGCTGAAATGGCCTTCGATCTGGGCTTTGAAGAGCCGCGCATTCCCGCCAAGCGCACCGGCAAAAAAGTAGCCGTGGTAGGTTCCGGTCCGGCAGGACTAGCCGCCGCTGACCAACTCAATCAACAAGGGCACACGGTCACCGTTTTCGAGCGCGACTTGGAAATTGGCGGACTGCTCCGCTTCGGCATTCCCGATTTTAAGTTGGACAAATGGGTGGTGGAGCGACGCGTCAACCTACTGGCCGCCGAGGGCATTACCTTCAAGACCAACACCAACGTGGGTGCAGACATCACCGGCAAGCAATTGCTCAAAGACGTTGATGCCGTGGTGCTCACTGGCGGCAGCACCATCCCGCGCGACTTGCCCATTCCCGGACGCCAGTTGAAGGGCGTGCATTTCGCCATGGAGTTTCTCACCCAGCAAAACCGCGAAGTGTCTAACCTCCCCGAAACGCTCGATCGCATCAAAGCCACCGGCAAAAATGTGGTGGTCATTGGCGGGGGCGATACCGGGTCAGACTGTGTGGGCACCAGCAACCGCCAAGGCGCCAAGAGCGTGACGCAAATCGAAATATTGGGCATTCCGCCTACCTCGCGCACCGAAACCAACCCTTGGCCCGAGTGGCCCATGACGCTGCGCACCTCCACCTCTCACGAAGAAGGATGCGAGCGCAAGTGGTCGCTCATGACGAAGGAATTTGTGGGCGAAAACGGCCACCTCACCGGCCTCAAAGTAGTGGAAGTGACCTTCGCAAACGGAAAGATGCAGGAAGTGCCCGGCACGGAGCAGATCTTCCCGTGCGAACTGGCGCTGATAGCCGCCGGATTCGTGCACCCGCAGAAGGAAGGCCTGCTGGAGCAACTCGGCACGGCCATCGACGAGCGGGGCAATGTAGCCACCGACCGCTACCGCACCAACGTCCCCAAGGTCTTTGCCGCCGGCGACATGCGTCGCGGACAGTCACTCGTGGTGTGGGCCATCGCCGAAGGCCGCCAAGCCGCCGAGCAAGTGGGGGCTTTTTTGGCGGGGGGTAAGTAAGGATTTTGGAGCGACACTGTTGGGCAATTCAACTACCGTATGCGCGCCCTAAGGGTCGCGGCGCTTCGGTCAGCACAAGTCTTAAAACTTCAGTCAAACACAGCACCGCGAATGATATGCGAGAGCCGAAACGCCGGCCATCCAGGAAACTGAGTTCCTTGATTAACTCACCAAATATTCCTTGGCCTCTTCTATGTTGTCAAACAACTTGAGGTTGCCCGAAACCAGTACGGCGTATGTTTTGAGAATCAATTTTTTCAATCCGGACACACCAACAAACGCCCGCTTGCGTGCCTTATCCTTGAAGTACTTTTTCGCATATTCCTTCATTTTGGCACTTACCTCCTAATTCACGTAAGCGCCCTCCGTATTCACCAATACGAGCAGCTGTCCGGCGGATTTTAAATACACGTCTTTGGTTTCTTCCAGTAGCTCCAGAGAGCGCTTCTCCGACTTTGACTCTGTCAGATCTACATACAAAATCTGCCGTCCTTTGTGAGTAATAAATGATACGGGCATAGCTGTTTTTTAGCATAAGATAATCCGAATGCCTCAATAAGAGCCACATTTTTTCTGAAATGTGATGCAGCCACAAAACCTACCGCAACGGTTTGCGCTGAACCCCTACTTAACACAGTCCTGCAATTGTTTGGAATTAAGCGGGGGTTAGGGGAAATTGTAGGCAGATTCAAAAAAACAGCACCCCCCATGGCAAAAATCACTGCATTTGGCACCTATGTGCCTGAGCGCATCTTGGACAATAAATACTTTGAAGAAATAGTGGACACCAATGATGAGTGGATCGTGAGCCGTACGGGCATCCACACGCGGCATGTGGCAGCCAAGAATGAGTTCACCAGCAATCTGGCCATCAAGGCCATCAAGAATCTGCAGGAGCGCAGCGGCAAGTCCATCGCTGATGTAGACTACATCATAGTGGCCACCACCACACCCGATCAGCCCATGCCCAATGTGGCGTCTCGCATTCAATTCAAACTCGATATACAAAACGCCGGATGCAACGACGTGTATGCGGCCTGTGCGGGGTTTGTGTACGGCTTGCAATTGGGCAATGGACTGGTGGAATCGGGCTTCTACAAGAAAGTACTCGTGGTAGGCGCAGAATCGCTCAGTCGGGCCACCGACTATTCTGACCGCACCACCTGCTTGCTGTTTGGCGATGGGGCCGGCGCTGTGATGATAGAACCCGGTGCGAATGAGTTCATGGCGTTCAACTCGGGCACGAGCGGTGAATACGGCCAGGATTTATACCTAAGCCACGACAAAGACAGCATAAACGGTGTGGCCATCAACCCGAACGGTATGATCGTGCAGAATGGACGACAGGTGTTCAAGTGGGCAGTGGGAAATATCCCGATCAAAATCAAGGAATTGATAGCAAGAGCAAACCTGACAATGGACGACATTGACCTGATCATCCCTCATAGTGCCAATCTCCGAATTTTGGAGGCCATCTCTAAGGAACTGGACTATCCGATGGAGCGCATTCCTGAGAGCATCAGTGACAATGGCAATACTTCCTCGGCATCCATCCCGCTTGCCATAGAAAAAGCCATGAAAGATGGGCGACTCACCAAGGGCAAGACCATTTTGACCATCGGTTTTGGCGGAGGACTCACGTTTGCCGGGGCTGTTTTGAAGTGGAATTTGTAGAAATGGTGCCAACTAACATCGGTTAACTGCCTGGCTGATTTTTGACATTTTGTGTAACTTATCCGAAGATTAGGTTTGCCTGAACCGATCGGATATGAGAAAAGTGATCTGGCTCCTGACGGGAATAGCTCATGGTGTAGCGTGGGTATCGTCTGCCCAGATGAGCCTATTGGACTTCAAGCACTCGCGGGTGGTGGAGTCACATTACAACAGCGAGATCAGCAATGTCAATCAAATCATTTACTTCGACGGAACCGAAATTGTGAGCGACAAAATCGATTGTCTGTGTGAGCGAAAGCCTGACGGACAGTTGGTGATGCGTTTTTCCAAATCATTTAATGAGGATGGTCAACGCGCGAACCGTTCGTCTTTATCACGATTCAATTGAACCTAGTGGCAGACGCCTTTCTGTACAAGTTTCCCGGCCGGGAATCCATCATGGACAAGCATTCAATCAGCTATTTGAATGTGAAGATTTCGAGTGTCAATTTTCACGAAGTGGATGAAATTTGGAGTTCGGTGAAATTGAAACTGCCGAATTCATTTGGCTATTCGGCGCATGATACCACGGTACATTTTCGCTTTCGCTGTTCGCCGCGGAATGTCAATCAGTTTGGCGAGTAATTGGCAAAACGAACGGTCTTCACATCCGGCCATTCATTTTTCAAAATGGAATAATACACCGTATTGCGCCTGTGTCCGTCTGACATTATCGAATGACTTCTAAACTCTCCCTCTAGTGTGGCGCCTATTTCTTGAATGGCTTTTCGTGATTGCAGGTTTCGTGTATCTGTTTTGAATTCCACCCGCTCAAATCCGAGTGTTTCAAACGCATAGCTGAGCAATAACAACTTGCAGTTTCGATTGAGCCCCGTCCGTTGAAACGTTTTACCGATCCAGGTCCACCCGATTTCCAATCGCTGATCTGCTTGGGAAATAGCTCCATAACTCGTGCTGCCGGCATATTGTCCCACGGATTTGTCAAAAATGGCAAAAGGATATTTGGTACCGGCAGTTCGTTCGGCGAGCGCTTGACGGATGTATGCTGTTAGCAATTCGTGTGAATGAACAGCCGAGGGTGAGTACCGCAACAACTGAGCTTTCAAGGCTATACCATTCCTCTGACTATACGTCTCACTAACTAGTTACTAATTGTCAAATAAATTCCGGAAGCCGTCTCTTGTAGGGACGGCTTCTAGTTTTTACAACAACTCATTCGCCAAGTTCGCCAACTCCGATCGCTCGCCCTTCTCTAGCGTGATATGCGCAAACATCGGATGATCTTTCACACGGTCAATCAGATACGACAGGCCGTTACTTTGTGAATCCAGATACGGCGTATCAATCTGATAAATATCTCCGGTGAACACAATCTTGGTGTTTTCTCCGGCACGTGAAATGATCGTCTTGATCTCATGCGGGGTTAGGTTTTGTGCCTCATCCACTATGAAGAAGATGTTTGACAAACTGCGTCCTCGGATGTAGGCCAACGGCGTGATCATGAGCTTCTCTTGGTTCACCATGTCGGTGATGCGTGAGTACTCCTTGTCCGTTTCCTTGAATTGATTCTGGATAAACTTCAAGTTGTCCCAAAGCGGCTCCATGTACGGGTTCAGTTTAGATTTGATGTCGCCGGGCAAGTAACCAATGTCTTTGTTGCTAAGTGGCACAATCGGTCTCGCCAAATAAATCTGCTTGTATTCGCGCCGCTGCTCCAATGCGGAAGCCAATGCCAAGAGCGTTTTACCCGTACCGGCCACCCCATTGATGCTCACCAATTTGATGGCTGGGTTCATCATGGCACTGATGGCGAAGGTCTGCTCGGCATTTTTTGGCTTGATGCCATAAATAGGCCGTTTCTCTACCTGAATGAGTTTCTTCTCCTCGTCGTTGTGATACGCCAGTACGGAATTTTTCTCACTTTTCAAGATGAAGAAATCATTGGCAGGCGGCTTGTTCTTGCCGAAAATTTTTGCCCGATCTATTTGTCCTTCTTTGAAGAGCACATCTATATGCTCCGAGCTCACTCCGTCGAGTTCGGTTTTGCCTTTGTCCAGCGTGTCGGCATTTTTGATTTTGCCGGTTTCGTAATCCTCGGCATTCAGATCGAGAGATTTGGCTTTAAGGCGCAGGTTGATGTCTTTAGTGACGAGTATCACCTTGCGACCTTTCTCCTGCTCTTGCAGCGCCATGGCGGCATTGAGGATGCGGTGGTCATTTTTCTGATCGCCAAAAACCTTGCGTGCATCCACCTTGCTGTCCATGTCCATGAGCACTTTGAACTTGCCTCTGTTTTTGCCATTCAGAGGTATCCAGTCCTTGAGCATTTGGTCTTTGGCCAATTTGTCCAACAGACGGCTGAACTCCCGAGCCTCGAAATTTTTGGTATCATTTCCTTTTTTGAATTGATCCAATTCTTCCAAAACCGTGATGGGTATGCCCACATCGTGTTCCTGAAAATTGAGAATGGAGTCGTGCGCGTAGAGAATGACGGACGTATCTAAAACGAAGATCTTTTTATCCTTAGCTTTTGCCATCTGCGATCTGTTTTAAGCGTGACAGTAGTGATGTAATATTAGGAATTAGAATCACAAAACGCATGGCAAACCACCGATAATTATCCACATTTTTGGATGAAAGCCGATGTGTTTGGCACTCTGACGAATACCGGGTAATTTTATTGGTTTAAATTCAAGCACATGGCAGGTCGCAGACCCATCTTCGCTTCTTTGGTATCGGGCATGTTTACCCTGCTTAGAGATGTATTGTTCAAGGTTTTCTTGGAGCCTGCTGCGCACCGCACACGCAAGAGGCGACAGAACAGTGCTCATGAAGAGTGAAACCCAGATCGAAGGGCGTTTGATTTTCGCAGATCGGGCGATTAGCTTACCACCTTCAGCACATTTCTTTGCACGCGCGCATACACCGCTTCGTACATAGGCAAAATGGCCTGAATGTCGAATTCTTTGGCTCGAGCCAAGGCTCCTTGTTTGAATTTGGCCAGATTATTTTCATCTAATATGTGGATGGCTTTCTTCACCATATCGTCTACATCGCCCACGTTGCAGAGATAGCCCGAAATGCCATTTTGAACCAATTCAGGCAATCCTCCTGCATTTGATGAGATCACCGGCACTTCACAGGCCATGGCCTCAAGTGCCGCCAATCCAAAGCTTTCTTTTTCAGATGGCATCACAAAAAGATCGCTGACCGAGAGCACCTCTTCCACTTGTTCCAATTTTCCGAGGAAACGCACATCCTCATAGGCGCAAATCTTGCGAGCCAATTCCTCCATTTTGATACGCTCCGGTCCATCGCCCACGAGCAGAAGCTTGGCGGGCACGATTTTGCGCAGCGAACAAAACATAGTGAGGACATCCTCTACTCGCTTCACTTTTCGGAAATTGGAGATATGTACCAACAAGCGCTCTCCATTAGGGCAGATTGCCTTTCGGAAATGTTCCTTCGGTTGCTTTTTGAATCGATCTAAATCGATAAAGTTTGGAATGACATCAATAGGCGTGGTGATATTGAAGTAATCCAGTGTTTCTTGTTTGAGGCTTTCGGAAACGGCCGTCACCCCGTCAGACATGTTGATAGAGAAAGTAACAACCGGCTCATAAGAAGCATCCTTTCCAACGAGCGTGATGTCCGTGCCGTGTAGGGTGGTCACGACAGGCAGGTTAATTCCTTTTTGAGCCAATATTTGTTTGGCCATGAATGCTGCCGACGCATGAGGGATGGCATAGTGTACATGGACAAGGTCAAGACCCACGTGCTGTGCTACGTCCACAATGCGGCTGGCTAGTGCCAATTCATAAGGTGGATATTCGAACAGCGGATAATTGTTTACGCTTACTTCGTGGTAGTACAGATTCTGATTGAAGAAGTCGAGTCGAGTCGGTTGCGAATAGGTGATGAAATGCACTTCATGCCCTTTTTGAGCCAGCGCCTTTCCGAGTTCGGTGGCCACCACGCCACTACCTCCGTAGGTAGGATAACAAACAATACCAATTTTCATTTTGCAAGATTATTTAACTCCCGTAAGATGAGTCGCCTCAAGTGACCCGAATGCATCGTAAACGACATCCTGAATCCTAGAACGGGTATGACTCGTAATCAGTTTCCTGTTGTGCACATTTGGATACACTCGGTTGGTCAAGAAGACAAACACGAGTTCATTTGTAGGGTCGGCCCACACCATGGTGCCGGTGAAGCCCGTATGACCAAAACTGGCATCACTGACCTTTGAGGATACTTTCGGGTTTCTTTTGTCCCATCCCAGTGCCCATCGATTGTAGGGAAAATAGCGGGTGTTAAACGTGCGCACGGTTTCCGGCAGCAGGTATTGTCTATTCTTCCAGCTTCCTTCATTGAGCACCATGGACATCAATATGCCTAAGTCTCTACTGGTGGAGAACAATCCGGCGTGTCCGGCCACTCCATTAAAAACAGCCGCATTTTTATCGTGCACATCGCCCCACACCAGTCGCTTGCGAAACGTATGATCGTATTCTGTTGGGGCTAGGTCGGCATAGTCCACACCTTTGAGTTTTGGATTGAAATGCGTCCGTTCAAGACCCATAGGTTTGTAAAAATGATTATTGAGATAATCCTCCATAGATTGGCCAGAGGCACGCTCCGCCACTTGATGTAAAATCATGAAGCCAATGTCACTGTAAAGGAATTTTGAACTTCCCTTGAAAGACTGCAGCGAGGATCGGATGATCCAGCGGTTAAGCGAATCGGTCATATGTGGATACAACAGCCGGCCATAGGCGTCTTGTTCCAATGGGTCATCGCAAATGGGATAGATAAAATCGCCCCCAATTTTTTTCTCCCAAAAAGGCACGTACGGTTGCAGACCCGCATTATGCGACAAAAGCTGGCGCAGCGTAATATTTTCCTTATTTGACCCGAGATACTCCGGCAAATAGCAGGACACATGATCGTCCAAGTCAATCATTCCCCGTTCGGCCAAATGCATGAGCATGAGCGTGGTGGCAGCTACCTTGGTGACGGAGGCCAAATCGTACCGTGTATTAGCGGTGACGGGCGTGAGACTATCATAGGTCAAATGTCCATACGATCTATCCAGCAGGACTTCACCCCTTTTCATCACCAACACCTGACACCCCGGAAATTGCCGCTCTTGAATGGCCTGTGTTACAATGTCATCTACCGAAGCGATGAGCGTGGAAAGAGCTGGGGCGGGCTCGGCTGCACATGTCCCCTCAGGGGGAGCCGAAGAAATGAATGTAATTGCTACCAAGGTTACCATCATCGACCTGATGATCCCTAACGAATTCCTTAACTTTGAGCGTTTTCTGTGCATTATCGATCGAAATATAGTCAGACTGACCAATAAACAAGCCATTTATGCGAATTCCCTCGCTTTTCAAAATACCTAAGCATCAGCAATTTGAGATCAAGCCGCGCTATTATGACCCGGTGAAGGAGTTTGTGGAGGAGCGCCGCGCATTGGCGAAAGGCGAGCAGCAAGCCGAACAGTCAGACATTCCGCGCGTCTCCAGAATCCGATTTGAGCGAAGAAAAAAAACGACGGGTCTAAACACCTCATTGCTCCAATTGGTTATAGCGCTTATTCTGACCATCATGATTGTGGGATGGTTGTTTTTGGGCAATGACATACTCTATTATTCGCTCGTGCTTGTGCCGGTGTACCTTTACTTCAGGATTCGCAAGAGATAGATGCAGGATATCATTCGACTGCTGCCGGACAGCATAGCCAACCAGATTGCTGCGGGCGAAGTGGTGCAGCGCCCCGCTTCTGCCGTGAAAGAAATGCTCGAAAATAGCGTGGATGCCGGAGCAACGGCGATCAAACTGGTGGTGAAAGAGGCCGGCAAGGCACTCATCCAAGTGATCGATGACGGCAAAGGCATGAGCGTGACCGACGCGCGCATGAGTTTTGAGCGGCACGCCACCTCCAAGATTCGGTCATTTGAAGACCTGATGAATATCCGCACGATGGGTTTTAGAGGCGAAGCGCTGGCATCCATTGCGGCCATATCGCAGGTGGAGATGAAAACCCGCCGCGCCGAAGACGAACTGGGCACACAGCTAGTCATTGAAGGGTCTGAAGTGAAGAAGCAAGAGCCCGTTTCCGCAAGTGTAGGCACATCTCTTTCGGTGAAAAATCTATTTTACAATGTGCCCGCCCGCCGGAATTTTCTCAAATCAAACCCCGTAGAATTCCGACATATTTCGGATGAGTTTCACCGGGTGGCATTGGCCTATCCTGAGATTGCTTTTCATCTGATTCACAATGATTTGGATGTATACAAACTGGATGCGGGCAAACTGAGTCTGCGCATCGTTCAATTGTTTGGCAATAACTACAAACAGCAACTCATCAGCTGTGAAGAAGCCCTGCCCGATGTGCGGGTGAGTGGATATGTAGGCAAACCCGAATTTGCCAAAAAAACACGCGGCGAGCAGTATTTTTTCATCAATCGGCGCTACATCAAAAACGGTTACCTCAATCATGCCGTGCAGATGGCCTATCAAGGACTGCTAAAAGACGAATATTTTCCTTTTTACGTGCTGAATATCGACATGGATCCTACCCAAGTGGATGTGAACGTGCATCCAACCAAAACGGAAGTGAAATTTGCCGATGACCGCACACTCTATGGGGTCATCAATGCGGCCGTGCGGCAAGCGTTGGCCTCATTCAACGTGACGCCCTCCTTGGATTTCACCACGGATGTGAATTTCGGCGAGTTCGCCATGCAGCGAACCGAAAGATCGGCTCAATTCGAGTCTAACAAGGACAGAGCCTACGGGCAGTTTAAGACCATTGACACCAGTGAGCGCATAGCCAATTGGGAGCGGCTGTATCAAGAGGCCAATCAAGAAGAGGAGCGCGCCATCCGCCAAGCCACATTGGAGGTTTTCCCTTCGGTGGAAGTGAAGCCTGCCAGACTATGGCCCGATGTAGAAGTGGGAAAAAATCAGAAGAGTATTCAACTTAGCGATGGGTATCTGCTCCGTCCGGTGAAGTCCGGCATGGTGATACTGGACAAAGAAGCGGCTCTAGAGCGCATTTGCTATGAGCAGCTTGCCCGAAGTGCATCTTCGGCTGCTCAAGCGTGTTTGTTTCCGCAGCAGGTTCCGCTCAATGGTGCCGATTACCAGTTGGTGATGGAGCTAAAGCCGGAGATAGAAGCGTTGGGATTTGAGTTTGAGCCGATGGGTGAGCAGATGATTGTGATCCAAGGGGTGCCTGCCGATTTGGCGCCTTGCAACGAAAAGGAAATATTCGAAGGGTTGATTGAGCAGTTCAAGCAAAACGCGAAATCATTGGAACTGCCAAAAAAGGAAAACCTGCACCGAGCCATGGCACGTAGAATGGCCAACGCGCGCGGCAAACTGCTCGGCGAAGCGGAAGTAGATCACCTTATTGATCAACTTTTTGCCTGTGCACAGCCAAATTATACGCCCGGCGGAAAAGCTACGTACGTTTTGATTAGTTTAGAGAAAATAAATAGTTGGTTCAATAAGCCATGATGCGACTCACCCCCACCGTCAAAACCATTCTCATTATCAATGTGGCGCTCTTCGCATTGGAGGCACTTTTGCGTGTGCCGCTCGGCGATATTTTCGGCATGCGGGTGGTTTTTTCCGATGATTTTGCCATCTATCAACCCTTCACCTATATGTGGTTGCATGGTGGGTTTGGACACATTTTGGGCAATATGCTCGCCGTATTTTTCTTCGGCCCCATGCTCGAAATGGTGTGGGGAAGTAAGCGCTTTCTACAGTTTTATCTGATCTGCGGCATTGGTGCAGGTGTGCTGTTTGGCGCAGCAGATTTTGTAGAAAAATATCCGCTCAAACAGGACATGGAGCGCTACACAGCCAATCCCAATCCGGATGATTTTTACACCTTTATCTTGGATCACGACGTGCGACGATTTGGGGCGCACACGTGGTTTGACAACATGTATAACCTGCAAGAGGAATATGCCCGAAATCCTGACGATGCAGAGCTGCGTGAGGCCACAATCATATCAGCCAAGCGCGTGTATTCGGAAATCATCGATATCAACATGGTGGGAGCCTCAGGGGCCGTTTTTGGTATTTTGTTAGCCTTCGCCATGCTATTTCCCAACACGCAGATTTATATTTATTTCTTGTTCCCCGTGAAGGCGAAGTATCTCGTGCTGTTCTATGGACTGTATGAGTTGTATTCGGAGTTTAATCGGGTGCCCGGCGACAATATTGCCCACTTGGCCCACTTGGGAGGAATGTTAGTAGCCTTTATTTTGTTGAAGATTTGGCAAAAAAACACGACGAGACTTTACTAGAATGTACGGAAGCATAAAAGACGATTTCACCAGTGCCTGGAGCCGCCCACACAATGCGGTGGTGCAGCTGATCATCATCAATGTGGTGGTGTTTGTGGTTATAAACTTGCTGCACGTGTTTCTGTACTTCGGGCAAGCGGTACACATTTTTGAGGCGATAAAATCCTATATCGCATTGCCGTCCAATACCGGCACGTTGCTCACCCGTCCGTGGACCATTTTCACGTACATGTTCACCCACGAAGGGTTCTTTCACATCCTTTTCAATATGCTTTGGCTCTATTGGTTTGGCAAGTTGATTCAGGAGTATCTAGGCAGCAAAAAAGTAATCGGACTGTATGTGATGGGGGGCTTGGCCGGAGGAGCCTTGTACCTTTTGGCTTATAATCTTCATCCGGCTTTTTCTGAGGTTGTAGGAAGTGCGCAACTAATAGGCGCAAGTGCCGGAACGACCGCATTGGTTGTTGGAGCAGCCGTTTTCATGCCCAACTTTACTATGTTCTTGTTGTTTTTAGGACCTGTCAAAATCAAGTACATAGCGGCGGTAGTCATTTTCTTGTCAGTCATTGGCACGACTGGGGGAAATGCCGGAGGCGAATTTGCCCACTTAGGAGGTGCTTTGATGGGCTGGATGTTCGTATCACAAGTGCGCAAGGGAAATGACCTAGGCGCATGGGTGATCAGTACGATGAACTTCTTTCAAGCGCTTTTCAAGCCGGCACCACCCAAAATAAAAGTGACGCACCGTGCAGACACCAAAGCAAAAGCTACGGTAGGAAAGCCCGGCAAAACCATGCGCGCAGACGGCACCACTCAAGAAGAAATCGATGCGATTTTGGACAAAATTTCCCAGTCGGGATATGAGAGCCTAAGCAAGGAAGAGAAGCAGAAGCTGTTTAATGCGAGTAAGTGAGATTTTTTAGACATTAGACGATAGACATTAGATAAAAGACATTATACATGTTTGTCTATCATCTATAGTCTAAAGTCTAAAGTCTAATATCTACACTCCCTCCGCTTCCACCTCCGTCACTTCCGGTACCATGCGTTTTAGCAAGTTTTCTATTCCTGCTTTGAGCGTCACGGTTGATGAAGGGCAGCCACTGCACGAGCCTTGGAGCGTCACTTTTACTTTGCCATCGACGAATGAATGAAAGGCAATCGCCCCACCATCCATTTCCACTGCCGGACGGATGTATTCATCCAAAATGCCTTTGATTTTCACTTCCACATCTGTGTCACCCTCTACCGGCGCATGGTCTTGCTGTGTGATTTCCTCCGTAAGCAGGGCATTTCCATTTTCCAGATGCTCTTTGATGAACTGCTGCACTTCGCCTTTCACCTCAAACCAATCTGTATTGTCCGTTTTGGTCACGGTCACGAAATTGCTCATGTAAAACACGCGCGTTACATACGGAAATGCCTTGAATAAGACGGCTGCCAATGGCGCTTCTTTGGCACTTTCCAAATCAGGATAATCGCGGCTCACACCCTCGGGGATGAGCATTACACTGGCCACAAACTTCAATGAGTTGGGGTTCGGACTAGCTTCGGTATATAGACTGATGGCGCGTTTGGTTTGCGTTTCCATGATAGTTGCTGTTTGTAATTGAGAAGTGCAAAGGTCGGGGAAAAGTTCGGTTGAGAAGGTATTTGGTGTTTGGTTTTGGGTATTTGGCTGATTAAGCAAAAATTATCCAAAAAGCAATCACTACAAGCGCTAAGCAAGCCTCCCCAATGATCAAACTTTTTCGTCTGTTACGCAACAATTCAGCCTGCTTGTATGTGCGAATGGCTTCTAACATTTCAGGGGTGGCTTCTTTGTATTGGTAAATCGACTTTTTTGAAGAACCAGAGTTGACAATGTCCTTATAAACAGATTTTTTCTTCAGCAAATTTCTGTTTTGAGCCATTCGCTGAAGACCATCTTTAACAAAACCAAAACCTGCTCCGCCTCCCATAAAATCTTTCCACGCAATACATGATGAGTAAGTTTCAGCGATTCAATATGGATATCGCTAATGCTTCCAATCTTCAGGATTCTGTCGATTATACCAAAACGTGATTAGTTGTACTTCCTAACCCTTTATTCTGTAGAACAAACTGACGTTCTTATGAAGCACTGCTCGATGCGCATTCCTTTCGCGGGAGTAGACATACATTCTTGGATTTCGCTTTAAAGCGCTCAATTTCATTCTCAGTCCACTTTTCAGATAAGTCATTGAGAACCTCTCTGTACGTCCTCTCCGCTTCATCAGACCAAATAATCTCAAATTTCATTTACCCAAGAAATCCTTTCGTATTCCCCGCATCACCTCATCTCCCGATTTGCTCTGACCGCTATCCAATTGAGCAATGCCCACTTCAAATGATTTTTTGGCTTCATCGGGTAGTTCATGCCACCAGTCTTTGCCTTCATGCGCCTGAAACAATTCATACGCTGCTCGTATCACACTATCATCCGCGTGATCGATGTATTCATGAAGTCGTCTTTTGATTTCTACAGTAGACATAATGGAAAGTTAAGCAATGCCATCCAAAACCACTACACATCAAAACTAATCACCACCTTGTCGCTTTTGGGAAATGCCTGGCACGTGAGGATCAAACCGCGCTCTACTTCGTCGGGTTCTAGGGCGTAGTTGATATCCATTTCCACATCACCTTCTTCCAGCTTGGCGGCACACGTGCTGCACACGCCTCCCTTGCAAGCATAGGGCAGGTTGGCTCCTTTGTCGAAGGCTGCATCGAGTATGGATTTGTCCGAATCGTATGGAAATGTGAAGCGGTGGCCATCTTGCACTATGGTGATCTCGGCATGCTTCACATCGTGCTTGGGCAATTGCTTTTCGCCTCCCAGTTTGCCCAACGGCGAGGTGAACAGTTCCAAATGAATTTTTCGCTCGTCTACACCTAAGTCTTTCAGCGTATCGCGCACCATCAACATCATCGGCTCGGGCCCGCAGGTGAACACCTCATCCACTTCACATGGCGAGAAATACAGACGCGTGAAAACAGCCATTTTTTCTGCATCAATACGTCCGTTGAAGAGGTCGGCATCTTGTCGTTCATTTTCCAAAATATGGTGAATGCTCAAACGACCCAGAAAGTCATTTTTCAGTGCCTCCAATTCTTCCAGAAAAATGATTGTACTCGTCTTTTGATTTCCAAAGAATAAAATGAAGCGGCTCTTGGGCTCCACTCGAAGCGTAGTTTCTATGATCGAAATGATGGGCGTGATGCCACTTCCTCCGGCAAAAGCCACATACAGTTTTTCATTGGCCGGATCGAGAGGCGTATTGAACCGTCCGGTTGGTGGCATCACGTCTAGTGTGTCACCTGACTTCAATTGATCACCCGCAAAGTTGGAAAATTGACCGCCATTCACCCGCTTGATGGCCACACTCAGTTCAGCGTCTAGCGGACAGCTACAGATGGAGTACGATCGACGCACGTCTTCGCCGTTTATGAAGGTGCGCAGCGTCACATGTTGGCCTTGTGTGTAGGCAAATGTCTCTTTCAGATCGGCAGGCACATCAAAGGTGAGCTTGACCGATTCGTCTGTAGGTCGTTCGAGGGACTTGATTTTGAGGGTATGAAATATTGCCATTTTTACTGTTTGTTCAAACCATTAAAAAGTAGGTTAATCATCTCCAACTCAATCTCCTCAGCCTTGATGGGGCGCTCCTGTCGGTACCAATGATGCAGCCATTGCAGCGATGATAGCAGCGTGTAAAGAATCACATTTGTATCATACGCCTGTATGGCTCGTTCGGCTATAGCTTGCTCAATCCACTTTTTTAATGTGCGCTCATACTCATTTCTCTTGTCAAGAAATTGCTGCCTTGCCCCTTCGTCCAGGTGCCGCCATTGATCATGCGCCACTGCTGCCATCTCCGGCAAGCTAGTGTTGATTTGGATGTGGTTGCGCACAAGGGCACGAATCTTTCCGAAGGAAGTCACATCCATTTTTTTCACCTCGTTTAGGCCTGCCGAGTGGCGCTCGGCAATATTCATGCAGATGGTCTTGAGCAGTTCCTGTTTGTTGGAAATGTGGTTGTACAAACTGGCCGCTTCCATGCCCACCGCCCCCGCTAAGTCGCGCATGGAGGTGGCAGGGTAGCCCATCATCCGAAACAATCGGGCGGCTTCTTTCAAAATGGATTCCTTTCGGGTCAGTTCGTCTATCACAGCGACGAAGATAGCGAAACTAATGATTGTTAGTTTATGAGTATCTTTTAAAACCACTGCAGGTAGTCAGCATGTCGACAGTAAATTTTATGAATCGAACAAGACGTATCTTTCGTACATTCAGAAGTATGAAAAAATTGTCTGTCGTCTGTGCGCTCCTCCTTCTCTTTTCAGGAGGTGCTTTTGCTCAAAAATCTTTGCTCTGGAAAGTGGATAAAAAGGGATCCCAACCGGCTTATCTCTTTGGCACTATCCACATTTTTCCTCAAGAGAAATTTTCAATTTCGGACAAAGTCGGTCGCGCTTTTGATCAAAGTGAAGCGCTTGTGATGGAGCTGTCCATGGCGCCCGGATTCGAGATGGAGATGATGCAACAAGCGCCCATGAAGAATGGTACTTCCCTAGACGACTTGCTGACTCCAGCGGAGTTAAAAAAGCTGGATTCGGCCTTGGCTGTGAGTGGCATGTCGCGCATGATTTTCAATAATTGGAAACCCTTGCTGATTACGTCCCTTTTCTACAATCAATTCATGGATGGCGGTGTGGCCAGTTTTGAATTGGCATTGCAAAAACGGGCACTGGAATCGGGCAAGGAAATACACGGCCTAGAAACCGTAGCAAGACAAATGGAAGTATTCGAATCCATTCCTTATGCAGACCAAGCGCAGGATATGATGGAGATGATTACCCGCAGCGATTTTTACAGAGCGCTTTTTGACGAAATGGTGACGAGCTATCAGGCGGAAGACATTGACAAAATGCTGGAATTGAGCACGCGCGAAATGGATGACATGAAAGAAATCGAACTTTTCTTAGATACCAGAAATGCTGAGTGGATACCGAAGATGCTCGATTTAATGACGACCGAAAAGGTCTTCTTTGCCGTGGGGGCCGGTCACTTGGGTGGTGACAATGGCCTCCTTGAATTGCTCAAGAAAGCCGGCTGCAAGGTGACGCCCGTGATGAAATAATCATGAACCGCATCGATCGCCTCAACGCCATTCTCATTCACTTGCAAGGCAAACCACGCGTGACCCTCGATGAACTGGAACTGCGCTTTGAACTGAGTCGTCGCACCATTTTTCGAGACATCCGCGCACTCATCGAGTCTGGCGTGCCTATCGGTGGCAATGCCGGTGAAGGCTATTTCATCGTGGAGGGCTATCACTTGCCGCCGGTGGTTTTCAACAAACAAGAAGCGGCCGCCTTGCTGCTGGGCGCCAAGTTCATCGAGCAACATACCGATGCGCAGACCGCCCAAACGTTTGATGCGGCCATGTACAAGGTGAAGGCCGTGCTCCGCTATGCCGACAAAGAATTTCTGGACAATTTGGAGTCGCGCATATCGATCCGACCCAATCCGCGTGCAGGCCAATTTCCTGATTCCCACATTGCTGAGTTGCAAACAGCAGTAGCCACTCATCGGGTGATTCACATCAGCTATCAATCAAGCCATGAGCAGTCCACCGAGCGCGAGGTGGAGCCACTCGGCATGGTCTTCTATTCATCGCATTGGCATTTGATTGGCTTCTGTCGGTTGCGGCAAGATTTGCGCGACTTCCGCTCCGATCGGATCGTGAAAATGCAGATGCTGCCGGAGACATTCGACCCATCTTCCCACCCAGACTATTTATCGTTTTTACAAGATTCACTCGTGGGCACAGATGCCAAAGAAGTGACCATCCATGTTACCAAAAAAGCGGCTCGACTGATGGGCGAACAAAAATTTTATCAAGGATTTGTGGAGCAGCAGACCATTGATGAAGATGTAGTAGAAATGAAATTCGTGGTGGCATTTGATGAATACTTCGCACGTTGGCTCCTTATGTTTGGTAATGAAGCAACCGTAATTGCGCCGCTGGAAATGAAAGAAATGGTCATGTCCATGATTTATGAACTGATGGCGCATTATCATATTTCAGAAAAAATGAAAGTCTAAAAACACAGTGACATAGGGCTGTCACTTGGGCGGTTTTTTTTGCTTTATAAACACACTAATCATGGAAGCTGCTATCGAAAAACTGGATTTGGCCAAAGCCGATCCGAATTACTACAAAGCCGGCTCAAAACCCAAACTCGTGGATTTGGACGCTTATTATTACCTCTCACACGAGGGTGAAGGCAGCCCATCCGATCAGGCATTTGCGCTGGCTATCGAGCGGCTGTACGCCGTGGTATATCAGATCAAATTCCTTTGCAAGGCGCAAGACATGGATTTTGTGGTGCCCAAAATGGAAGGCCAATGGTGGATAGCCGGTGGCTCGGAGGTGCAGCATTTGTTCACTACCAAACCCGAGTCCGAATGGCTCTGGAAAATCATGCTTCGCATGCCCGATTTTGTAGAGGCCGACCATTTCTACCGAGCCGTGCAACTGGTAAAAAAGAAAAAACCCGACTTGCTGGACGATCAGGTGAAACTGCAATTGTCTAAGGCGGGAAGAGCCGTGCAAGTGCTACACCTTGGGAGCTATCATGCTGAGCAGCCTACCATTGCCAAGGCCATTCAATTCATCCAATCCAATGACCTGCAGATAAATGCCTATCACAAGGAAATCTACTTGACCGATCCGCGCAAAACGCCCGAAGAGAAACTACAAACCATCATTCGATACGGTGTGGCGTGAACAAATTATAACTTGAGAACTATGAAAACGAATATTCTTGGCCTACGAACCGCCATCTTTCAGGTGCCCGATCTTGCAGCCGCAAAGCAGTGGTATGCCGCCGTTTTTGAGCAATCACCGTACTTCGATGAGCCCTTTTATGTAGGCTTCAACATCGACGGATTTGAGTTGGGACTTTTACCCGAACAGACCCCCATCGGCACACAGCGCACCGACAATGTGCTGGTCTATTGGGGCGTGGAAGACATTCATGCCCAGTTCAACCGCATCGTGGCACTTGGCGCCACCGTGCACGAGACACCCAGCAATGTAGGCGGTGAAATCCTAGTAGCTACTGTGCGTGACCCTTGGAATAATGTTTTTGGACTTATATATAGTCCGGATTTTAAGTTGCCCCAATCCTAGACCTCCTCAATAATGAGTATTGGCCCTCGCAACGTCTTTTGGCCAACTTCGATCAGCACAAGTCCAAAATTTCTAGACATCTAATACACGTCCACCCTTCCACACACTCCCTGGTCGCATCATGCCTTGCTGATAGAGTATCTCCCTGTGGTCGTGGGTGGGGAAGGCAATAAAGTCGGCGCGCATGCCCGGTGCGAGGATGCCACGGTCGCGTAGACCCAAAGCGGCTGCCGCGCGGAAGGTGATGCCGGCCAGCACTTCGGGGGTGGAGAGTTTTTCATAAATACCCAGCAAGGCCGCCTGTGTGAGTAAGTCGCCCATCGGGGCAGAACCGGGATTCCAATCAGTGGAGATGGCCACAGATGCGCCGGCATTCACCAATTTCCGAGCAGGGGTAAACTGCATGCCCAAGCCCAACGAAGCTCCCGGTAGCGCCACGGCCACCACATCTGAGTTGGCAAGTAGGGCAATTTCCTTTTCGCCGGAGGCCTCCAAATGATCGGCACTTTGGGCGCCTAGCTCCACGGCTAAGGCACTGCTGCCTGCCGTGAATTGATCGGCATGGATGGTGAGGGCAAAACCCATCTCCTTGGCGCGCTGCAAATACGGTCGGGCAAGATCTGTAGGAAAAGCCGACGGCTCAATGAACGCATCTACGCGCGTGGCGAGGTTGCGGCTTTTTAGCTCGGGCAAGATTTCTTCCAGCACATATGTCAGATATGCTGATTTGTCGGTGAACTCTTTGGGACACACATGAGCGGCCAAGCACGTGCTGATCACATCGGCTTGGAGGTGCGGTCGTGCTTCAGCCACCACTTCAAGCATCTTTATTTCGGACTCCTTTTCCAATCCATAGCCACTCTTCACTTCGAAAGTCGTCACACCTGATGCTATATGTCTTTGGGCTCGTTGGATGAATGTCTCCTTCAATTCCTGTATATCGGCTGCACGCGTCTTTCGTACCGAATCGAAAATGCCCCCACCCGATTCCAAGATTTTCGCATACGTTTCGCCCCGCATACGTAGCGCGTAATCGCCGGCACGCGAACCGCCCCACACCATGTGTGTGTGGCAGTCAACTAGGCCGGGCATGGCCACCGCCCCCACGGGCACCTCTTCGATAGCATCTGCTTGCGGTCGTAATGCTTGAAATGAACCGACAGCTATGATGACACCATTATTGGTTAGGATGCCTCCGTTTGGGATAATTTCTAATTGGTCATCATGAATTGCCCCCTTCAATGGCAAGTTTCGCAGGGTGATCATTTGCGAAAATGGACCGATCAGTACAGATTTGGACATGAGGTACGTGTATGGCCTCAAAATTGTAGATTCAGCGTCGTTAAACCTACCTCTATGAAAAGATTCCTTTGTTGGGCTGCCTTTGGCTCCTTAGTTCCAGTTTATTTTCCCAGCAAGCCGGCTTTGGCTTCATTGTGGGCGTGCCGTAAAATGAATTCAGAGAAAGCACTCGAGCAGAGGGGTATGGGCTGAATATGTACGCCCTGTACCCGCTGGGTTCTGATGTGGTAACATTGGGTGGCCAAATGGACTTTATGATCTACGGACTGAATGCACAAGACAAAACGCTCAGCGCTGATATCACCGTAGGAAACACGGTCATTGATCAGATTATTATTCCTCTACGCGTGATTAACACCAATAGCATTTTTGGGATGCATGCACTCATGCGCATCACCGCCCCTACGGACGGGGTGCGGCCATACTTCGAAGGACTTTTTGGATTTAGATACATAAGTACCTCCACACGGATAGAAGATGCTTCAGAAGATGGTTTTTGGTCCAACGATGAGGATGACAATACCATAGTGCGCAAGACGAATCTTGGCGATTGTGTGATGAGCTATGGCGGAGGTGCAGGCTTGCAGTTTGAGATGAAGAACAACGTGTATTTGGATTTGCGTGCGTATTATTTGCTCGGTGGTCAAGCGCTGTACTACGATGCTGACGACACAGGCAAATGGAAGGTGGAATTCAATGATCTTTCGCAAAACTACGACCCTGACAATCTGGACCCTGATGATTTCTCCATAGGCGGCCAACCGAAAGAATCAACCACCGATATGCTGATGATTCAATTGGAAGCAACCTTCAAATTTTAAGATTCGCAAATTCTTTTTTGCACAATTTCTTCGCGAACCCTACCTTTCCTCGAAATTTTTAAAATTGATGAGCAAACCCAGGGTAATAAAGGATTTTGACGCATTGGAGGTGTCTATTCAGGAACAGATCAAACTGTTTTACCCGGAGGGTTTTCAAGATCACTTAATTCGATTCCCGAACAAGGAGGGTAAGCTCATATCTGCTTTGCCATTCGAAACGGATGAGAAATATTACCTCGTGCGGATGACCATTGCGCAAGCTCAGGAAATCATAGAAGAAGATGACGACTATGATGAGGATGGCATGCTGCGCGAAGAAGTGAAGGACGAATACGAGGAAAAGTATCCGGAAGAGTCTGAGGGAGACGAAGACTAACCATTCTAAAATCACCGAATCCAATCACCACCATGTCAGCAAAAGAGAAAAATTTCACCCTGTTTGTTGACTATCTCAAGCAATTGGTGCGCTACCCGTCGGTAGTGGGTTTTGAGGAGCCTTTTTTCCGGTTTCTGCAGCGCGAACTCGAAGAAATTGGGGTGAAGACGAGCCGCTATCAAGGGTTGTTGGTGGCGCAGGGAAATGCACCCGAATCGGCCTATCTCTCGGCGCACGTGGATCGGCATGGATTACTCTGCACAGGTCCGCGGGAGTTTCAGTATGCGGCCTTCATTGCACAAAACAAGAGCGAACAAACAGGTAACTCTACATCCGAGCAAATGCTCATCAAGATTGCCGATCGGTTTGCCGGTGAGACCGTTCACGCATACGAACCTTGGTCCGGCGGCTACATGGGCAGTGGCAAAATTCGTGATGCGTTCATCAATGAGCGCGTGAACAACCTCTTCATGGTTATTGATGGCTTGGATCATCTGACCGCCGGCATTCCTTTGGCCTATTCGGATCGGGTGAAAATGGAAGACGGGAAGATATCAGCTCAGTTGGATAATGTGCTGCTCGTAGCAGTCATCGTTTTCTTGTTTTCCCAAGGCTACCAAGGCACTGCTTTCTTCACGGCTCAGGAAGAAGCCGGTAGAAGTTGGCGCTATTTAGCCGAATGGTTCAGTCGAAAAGGACTGAAAACGAGAGAATTATTGGTGTTGGATACAAGTCCGTTTGGGTCAGAGGCGGAGGCTTTTGCTCAGGACGTGGTGCTAAGGGAAAAGGATGCTACGGCACCCTTTGATATGGAAATCACCAAACGACTGGACAAGGCATGTAAGAAATTGGGTGTCACCACGATCTACAAAGACAAGTTCATCGAAAAGGCCAACGCTGCTCGGGTGAAGAAAGGGGACAAGGAATTGTCGCTGGGCCGCACTGAGCTCGGACGATTGATAGACGCCACCAAGGGCAATGTAACCGGAACTACTCTGCAGATACCCACGATGGGCTACCATACTTCAAACGAAACTGCCACAGTCCGATCTGTAGACCATACGATCAAGGTCTTGAAAGAATTACTTCAAGACAGTTTTTGATCCTTATCGGTCAAAATCTGTCGGTTTACCCAAGTATTCGTATTTGTCTAATTCTTCTTTGAATTCCGTCAATCTGATGTTCACTCTCTTGTATGCCAAGTAACCTAAGGGTAAATGCACGGGAGGGTACTCCAACTCCGTGAGGTCAATCATGGCTTTCACGGCCTTCACCGGATCGCCCGGTTGATGTCCGTGGCGATTGGCTATGTCATCCATGTTTTTGTAGGCCGAATTGGCATAATCGGCAATGGATCGAGTGCCGAAGGTGGCTGACGGGCCCGCCCATTCGGTTTTAAATGGCCCGGGCTCCACATTGGTTACCTTGATGCCTAAGTGCCTCACTTCTCCGGCCAGTGCTTCACCTATTCCTTCTAGGGCGAATTTACTTCCATTGTATATGCCCACGCCGGGGAAACCGTTTAGCCCGGCTATTGACGTAATGTTAAGAATATGTCCACTTCGCTGGTTGCGCATGTAGGGCAGCACCAGTTTGATCATGCGAATGGCACCAAATACATTAACATCAAACTGCCTGAAAATCTCCTCTTCCGTCACCTCCTCGATGGCGCCCATGGAACCATAGCCAGCATTGTTTACCAGCACATCTATCCGACCAAATTTTTTGCCAATATGCGCCTTTGCTGCATCTATACTGGCTTGATTTTGTACGTCCAGTACCACGCCTGTTACTAACTGAGGGTCAATGGCTTCAAGAGCCGCCACTTGTTCCGCTTTCCGCACCGTGCAGATGACGAAATCCCCTTTTTTGGCCAATTGGCACACAAATTCCTTCCCAAATCCGGTGGAGCAACCGGTGACGAGCCATACTTTTTTTGTCATTTCATTTTCATTTTAAATCAAAACACTAAGCCGGATCGGATTGTTCAGGTCTGGATCACCCCGACGTTCATGGGACGCTCAATGGGTGCATGATTTGCCGCCTCTATGCCCACTGAAATCAGTCGGCGCGTTTCCAAAGGATCAATGACACCATCCACCCACAGCCGTGATGCTGCGTAATAAGGACTCAATTTTTCGTCATAGGATTTCTGAATTTCGGCTAAATGTTTTTGCTGATCGGCCTCCGACAATTCCTTGCCTTTAGCTTGCTCCGCTGAGACTTTGATTTGGAGCAAAGTCTTACCCGCTGCTGCACCACTCATGACGGCAATTTGAGCAGTAGGCCAAGCGAATATCAGCCGAGGATCGTAGGCCTTGCCACACATGGCGTAGTTTCCGGCTCCATACGAACTACCCAACACGATGGTGAATTTTGGTACTACCGAATTCGATACAGCATTCACCATTTTCGCTCCGTCTTTGATGATGCCGCCATGCTCGGCGCGGCTACCCACCATGAAACCGTTTACATCATGGAGAAACACAAGAGGAATTTTTCGTTGGTTGCAGTTCATGATAAATCGGGCCGCTTTATCCGCTGAGTCTGAGTAGATCACGCCTCCCATTTGCATTTCGCCTTTTTTGGTGCGCACGGCCTTCCGCTGATTGGCTACTATGCCCACGCTCCAGCCGTCTATGCGGCCGTATCCGCAGATGATCGTTTGTCCGTAGAGGGCTTTGTATTGCTCAAATTCCGAATCGTCTACGAGGCATTTTATCACTTCCACCATGTCGTACTGCTCGTTTCGATTGGTAGGAAAAAGGCCGATTAAATCTTCCGGATTTTTTGGCGACAAGGGTGCCTTTCTGCTGAATCCTGCCGAAGAGGGCTCACCCATTTTGTCAAATATCTTTTTGATGGCATCTAGGCATGACTTGTCATCGGGAAATTTATTGTCTGTGACTCCTGATATCTCGCAGTGCGTAGTGGCTCCTCCGAGTGTCTCATTGTCCACATCTTCGCCGATGGCGGATTTCACTAAATAACTACCTCCCAAAAACACCGAGCCCGTGCCATCCACGATCATCGCTTCGTCTGACATGATGGGCAAGTAAGCGCCTCCAGCCACACAACTTCCCATGATGGCTGCCACTTGCACGATCCCTTTGGAGGACATTACGGCATTGTTTCTGAATTGGCGCCCGAAGTGCTCCTTGTCGGGGAAAATCTCGTCTTGCATGGGTAGAAAAACCCCCGCGCTATCCACCAAATAGATGATGGGCAGGTGATTTTCAATAGAAATTTCTTGGGCGCGCAGATTTTTCTTGGCGGTCATGGGAAACCACGCGCCGGCTTTCACGGTAGCATCATTGGCCACAATCATGCATAATTTCCCTGAAACCCTGCCAATGCCTGTTACCACACCGGCAGACGGACAGCCACCCCATTCTTCATACATGCCTTCGGCAGTGAAGGCACCTATTTCGATGAAGTCTTCAGGATTGTCCAGCAGGTAGTCTATGCGCTCGCGAGCCGTGAGCTTGCCTTTTTTGTGATGCGCCTCAATTTTCTTTTCGCCCCCGCCTAGCTTCACTTGTGCTAGACGTCTGTTCAGTTCGTAGACGAGTAGCTGGTTTTCGTCTTTATTCTTGTTGAATTTGATGTCCATGTTGTGGGGTTAATGTCCATCAAAGAAAACCAAAATCGAGGAGTTGGTTCAGTCTTCCTTCAGACCTTCTAGTTTTTTGTTTTTGCGCCCCAGTGGTGCCATGAAATCTCGCGGGTGATTTCTGAAATGGATCAGCAGCTTATCCAAATCCACCAGCGCTTTATTCAGGCTGTTGTACAGGGAGTCGTCCGTCATGAGCCGGCCGATGGTGCCATTTTCATTTTTGAGGGAATCAAGTGTGAGATTGATGTTTTTCAGCAATTGATTGGTGGATGCCACCGTGGTTTTGAATTCTGTGTCTTTGAGTGAGTCGGAGAACACTTCTAGGTTTTTGATAGTAGCTTCCAGCGGCTTGATCGCTTTGCCAAGGTCTGTGATGATGGTGTCGATCTTACTCATGGCTTGCTCCACTTTATTATCATTTTGCTCCAGCACCACGCGGATATCCATTAAGACGGTATCCATATTGCCAACTGCACTTTTTAAGGTTTCTCCAAAACCTTCCATTCCTAATAAGATTTCGTTGATTCGACGAATGGTCACTTGGATGTTGTCGGTGATTGGTTTGGCACTTTCGAGCATATCGGAAAGACCTTTGTCCACTTGCGGAATGAGCATGGAGCCCGGTTCCAACATTTGCTTGTGAGTCTTTCGATAAATGATGATGGCTTTTCCACCGAGCAGGCCATCGCTGGTCAGCTCCGCGATGGTGGAATCGCCCAACTGAATATTCTCTTGAATGTCTAACTCTACCAGCACGTTTCCCTTTTCAGGCTGGAAGAGTACGTTGCTAACCCGACCAATCTGTACGCCCCGTGTCTTCACCACGCTTCCTTCGGTGAGGCCATCGGTGTTGTCATACTCCACAAAATACCGATTGGTATTGGCAAAGATATCTGTGCCTTTCAGGTAATTGAAACCATAGTAAAGCAGCACACCGGCTACAAGGGCGATAAGGCCTATTCGAAACTCTTTTGACACGTCCCGCGGGTTTAGGTTAGTTGGAGGATTCCATTTTTTCCTTGTAAGTGCGCACAGCCCTGTAAATCCCTGAAGCAATGTACACTTGGTTCAGTTTGTCGTTCAGTTCTTGCTCTTCCTTACTATTGCTAAGATAGCCCGTTTCTACTAATACACTTGGCATGGTTGTTTGCCAAAGTACCCAAAAAGGTGCCTGTCGCACACCGCGGCTATTTCGACCGACACGCTCTTTCATTTGCTTTTCAATTTCGGCCGCTAGTGCCAAGCTATTGTTCAAATGTGCACTTTGATACAAGTTGAATAGAATGTAAGACTCGTCTGATCCCGGCTCAAAGCCCTCATACTTGGTTTGGTCTTTTTCGAGCAGCATCACGCTGTTTTCGCGCTTGGCCACATCCAAATTTTTACTTGCCTTATCGAGCCCCATCACATACGTTTCTGATCCGAAAACCGCTGGATTGTTGAAGGCATTGCAATGTATGGAAATGAATAAATCGGCAGCTTTCTTATTGGCTAAATCGGCGCGCTCATGCAGCTCCAAAAAAGTATCACCCTCGCGTGTGAAAATGACTTCCACATCCGGCATATTTTCTTCAAGTACACGACCAAGTTCCAAGGCGATTTGCAACGCCACATTCTTTTCCTTGGAAAATTTGCCAGAGGTGCCCGGGTCATGACTACCATGGCCGGCATCAATCACAATGCGGCGCACTTTGTAGGCCCTAGGCCCGATGGGATGAAATGAAAAAAGAAAAAGGACGGAAATTGTGCAAAGGACAACAATATTTCTCATATCCGTTCGATGCTTTAATGCACCCAAAATGGGTAGCTTTGTGCAAAATTGTCAATTTTTCGTCTAATATCTAAATCCGCAGCAGGCTTGAGGAGTTTCGCGTTTTTTGTTGCCTGGATTCTTGCGAGCCATTGCGCTTTGGGACAGCCACCCGATAGGCCCATGCGAGCCTTAAAAGACGACACCTCGCCCATCAAAAATGCCGCTACCGTGGCTGATACTACCAAAATCCCCGTTGATTCCATTGCGTCTGACTCCACCCGCAAAGTGCCTAAACTCGCGAGCGACATTGAGACCACCATCAATTATAATGCCCGCGATTCCATGTTCTTTGACTTGCATAGCCAGCGAATGATCATGTATGGGGAGTCTCACATAGACTATGGTGCCATCCAACTGGATGCGGAACTGACGGAAGTGGATTGGGTAAAACGCACGATTAAAGCTGATTATGTATTGGACACAGCCGGAAACAAAGTGGGCAAACCGGTCTTCACCGATCGGGATGATATGTATGTGACCGATGCGATCATCTATGACTTAAAGTCGCGCAAGGCAGTAATATCCGGGGTGATTACCGAACAAGACGGGGCATTCATGCATGGATCCAAGGTGCGAAAAAATGAAGTGAATGAAATGTTCATAACTGACGCGCAGTATACCACCTGTAATTTGGGTGATCCGCATTTCTTTATTGAATCAAATAAACTGAAGGTGATCCCCGGCAACAAAGTAGTATCCGGGCCTTTTCATATGAAATTTAGGGAAGTACCTACTCCCTTGTGGGGTCCATTTGGGATGTTTCCACAGCCTAAGCAAAAAGCCAGTGGTATTGTGATGCCGGTCTACGGAGAGGAACAGCGACGCGGATTCTTCCTGCGAGATGGCGGTTACTATTGGGCGGCCAGTGATTACATGGACTTCCGGCTGACGGGAGACATTTACTCGAAGGGAGGACATGCTTTGAACTTCAATCAGAACTATATCAAAAGGTATGCTTTCACGGGAGCTTTCAATGTTTCCTATACCAAAAACGTGATAGGCACACTGGTGAATACGGCTGAGCAAAATTCCTATTGGGTACGGTGGAACCATACACCTCAAAGTCGGGGCAATTCGCGATTCAGTGCGTCGGTATCTGCGGGTAGTTCCTCCTATAACGCCAACAACAACCTGGTGGTCAATGATTACCAGCGCAGTATTACGTCGCAGTTTTCTTCTAACATCAGCTATAGTACCAAGTTTCAAGGTACGCCGTACAGCATGACCGCCAATCTGCGACATTCTCAAAACATTCAGACACAAATTGTGAATTTGACCCTGCCTGAAATGACATTGAACATGACGCGTATCTATCCCTTCAAAAATGTGGGCAAACCGAACTCACCGCTAGCCAAGTTGAATCTAAGTCATACGTTTTCAGCCAAAAACGAATTGACCAACGCTCCGCGCCGAGCATTCAGTTTTGAAGTAGCCAATGAAAATGATGATGCCGGCGACACCTTGATTTTCAATAGTGCCAATTTTAATAAAATTCTGGATCGATCAAGGTTAGGAGTCAAAAATGGAGTACCTATTTCCACATCCATGAACGTGATGAAATATTTCACTTTCACGCCATCCTTCACTTACGAAGAGCTATGGTACAATAGAGAATTGAAATTCACCGATTATGATGCAGATGCCGGGGGCGTGCGCGTAGATACCGTCGATGGATTCAGTCGAGCGGGAAGTTGGCGGAGTAGTGCCTCTTTGAATACCCGATTGTATGGGCTTTATCCGATCGGATGGAAAAGCATCCAAGCCATTCGGCACGTGATCACACCAAGTGTGTCGTTCAGTTACAACCCTGATTTCGGTGACCCAAAATACGGGGTGTATTCTGATGTGGTCATCGATGCAAACGGACGCACCCAACGCCTGTCGAAGTATGAAGGATTTATTTATGGATCGCCTCCGGGCGGTGAAAGTCGTACCATGTCCTTTGGCGTAACAAACAATTTTGAAATGAAAGTGCTGGACAAGAAGGATACGGTGGAGGTTTCGTACAAAAAGATCAAAATACTTGACAACCTTGCGGCCAATGCCGGATACAATTTTGCTGCAGATTCTTTCAAGCTAAGCAACATTTCTTTGTCTGCTCGAACGAGCTTTTTTCAGAATAAACTGAACATTCAAACGAGTGCCTCTCTAGACCCTTATGTGTATCAACTGATATCACGCACGGAGACAGGCGTAGTGCAAAGACGATTGGACAGATATGCGTGGAACAATGGACAAGGATTGGGACAATTAGCTACCATGAACACGTCTATCAACCTGAATCTTCAAGGGAAATCGCAATCAACAGCCTCTCAAGGCCAAGGAAATCAGATGGGTAACAGGGGACAGTTCGGGGAAGACCCTTTTCAAGAGCCTAGTTTGGAGGAAACTCCTGAGGAAAAGGAAATGCGCGAGACCATCCAGCACATTCAAAACAATCCCGATTTGTATGTCGATTTTAACATTCCTTGGAGTTTGCGCACGAGCTACACCATCGCACGCAGCAAGAGAGGCTTTGAGGAGGCCGCCATTCGACAAAGCATGAATTTTGGCGGGTCGCTTGGCCTTACGGATAAGACGCAGGTGACATTTGATTCGGGCTATGATTTTGATGCCGGTGAATTCACCACCACTCGTATAGGTGTGCACCGAGATTTACATTGCTGGACGTTGGATTTTAACTGGGTGCCATTTGGTACGTACCAATCTTATTTCCTCACCTTACGCGTGAAATCACCTATTCTACAGGATTTGAAAGTGGAGAAAAAACGCAGCTTCTTCGATTTCTTTGGGAATTAACCGCTTAACGACATTTGGCTAAAGCATCCTTCAATCGATCGAGGGTTGGTGGCTTCTGAATGAAATCTACATACTCAATGTTGTAGTTGTTCATGATGTCTTCTGAATGACCCGACACCACGATCACCTTCGGCTTGAAGTCAACCAATTCCATGAACTCAGGCCCTTCCAGACCGGAAATGTTGATGTCAAGAAACAGTACGTCGGGTTTCTGACGCTCTATGTTTAGCACAGCATCTGTAGTGCCTCCGTATGTACCCAAATGATGTACGTCAGGAATGCGTTCCAGATATTTCTGAAGCAATAATGCGAACTCCGGATTGTCTTCTACGATAATGTAGCTTAAGCTAGCCATGCTTGTACTTCTTCTTTAGTCGGGTTTTCCACGTCGTTTAACTTCATTTTTTTGCGCATGCCGCATACGTCGTTATGAAGTTTATTCAAGTTTGCCTCTTTTAACGAAGCAATCGTAAGGTAACCTAATTTTTGTAAAATTGGAATCAATTCTTTTCTCACACCAACAGACAAATAATCTTTTTCTCCTGCAGCCGACGATTTCTTTTCAGGCCGCATCTGAGGAAAAAACAAAACATCTTGAATGGAGTGCGAATTGGTCATGATCATTGACAGACGATCAATACCTACACCCAATCCCGCCGTAGGTGGCATGCCGTATTCCAATGCCCGCAGAAAATCTTCGTCGAGGGTCATGGCCTCTTCATCTCCACGCTTGCCTAGCTCCAGTTGCTCCTCAAATCGCTGGCGCTGATCGATGGGATCGTTCAACTCAGAGAATGAGTTACAAATTTCTTTGCCATTGCAGATGGCCTCAAATCGCTCCACAAGTCCTTCTTTGTTGCGGTGCTTTTTGGCCAATGGCGACATTTCCACCGGATAATCCGTGATAAATGTGGGCTGAATCAATTGTCCTTCGCATTTCTCACCGAATATCTCATCAATCAATTTGCCTTTGCCCATGGTTTCGTCTACCGGCACATGAAGTTTGTGGGCTGTCTGGCGCAGTGCCTTTTCGTCCATTTCCGAAATGTCAATGCCGGTAAAATGTTGGATTGCTTCGAACATCGTGAAACGCTTCCAAGGTCGCTTGAAATCGATATTGTGATCACCTACCTTCACCACCGTTGTGCCGTGCAGGTCCATGGCCACTTTCTCGATCATTTCTTCTACCAAATCCATCATCCATGCATAGTCCTTGTACGCTACATAGAGTTCTACTTGGGTGAATTCAGGATTGTGGAAGCGCGACATGCCTTCGTTGCGGAAGTCCTTGGAAAATTCAAAAACCCCGTCAAATCCACCCACGATGAGTCGTTTTAAGTACAATTCGTTGGCAATGCGCAAATAGAGCGTCATGTCCAGTGTGTTGTGGTGCGTTTTGAACGGACGAGCCGCTGCGCCACCATAAAGAGGCTGGAGAATAGGCGTTTCCACTTCTAAATAGCCCTTTTTGGCCAAATAGTCGCGCATGGAGTTGACCAATTGCGTACGCTGAATGAAGGTCTTTTTGATATGCGGATTCACAACCAAATCCACATAGCGCTGGCGATAGCGCTGCTCCGGATCTTGAAATGCATCGTGCACTTTCATATTGCCCGATTCGTCTTCCGATTCTTTCACAATCGGCAATGGCTTCAAAGATTTTGTCAAAAGCGTAAGCGAATTCACATGAATAGACAATTCGCCCACTTGCGTGCGGAATACAAACCCTTTAATGCCCACGATATCGCCAATGTCCATCTTCTTTTTGAAGACATCATTGTAAAACGACTTATCATCACCCGGACAAATGTCATCTCGACGAACATAAAACTGGATACGTCCCTCTTGGTCTTGAAGCTCTGCAAATGAAGCCGAACCCATAATGCGTTGGCTCATCAACCGACCCGCAATGGATATTTCTTTGAATGCCTCCGGATTTTTATCGAAACCTTCGGCTATAGCTTTGGTAGTGGTGTTTATCTCAAAAAGGGAAGCTGGATAAGGATCAATTCCTGCCTTTATAAGTTCTTCGCGCGAGTGTCTGCGCTGTATTTCCTGTTCGCTCAAATGCATGCTTACGCTAGTTTTCTTCGTTGAATTTCTTTCTTGATCAATATCAATTCTCTGCCAGTTTGCCCCGCAATGGAGGTGTTTTCTTCCGCCCGTCTGAAAAGATACGGCATCACTTTTTCGATGGGACCATAGGGAACGTATTTAGCCACATTGTAGCCCTCTTTTGATAGGTTAAATGAGATATGGTCGCTCATGCCTAACAGCTGCGCCGAATACACCAACGGATTATCCTTACTCAATCCTTTTTCGGTGAGCAAGTCCACCATCAGTTGGTTTGATTTTTCGTTGTGTGAGCCCACACACACGCCCATTCGGTCGATATGTTCGATGCAGAACCGAACGGCCTCATCATAGTCTCTGTCAGTGGCTGCCTTGTCAGGTTGAATGGGTGAAGGATAGCCCATTTCTTCGGCACGCTCGCGTTCTTTTTCCATGTAGGCGCCTCGCACCAGTTTTGCTCCGAAATAGCACCCTTCTCCGGTCAGTTGTGCAAAGGCTTTTTGCATATTGGCCAGCGCATCGTGGCGGTAAAGTTGGTAGGTGTTGTACACCAGCGGACGCTCCGTGTTGAATTGACGCATCAGGTCATACACCACATTATCAATTACATCCTGAATCCACGTTTCTTCGGCATCAATCATGAAGACCAAGTCATTTTCTTTGGCGGCTTGTGCAATGGCTTTGGCACGAGCGGCCATTCGATCCAATGCTGCTTTTTCTTCGTCAGAAAGTACGGCACCCGATTGCTTTTTTTCCATAATGGCTGCCGAACCAAGTCCGGTCATTTTCACCACACAAAAAGGAATGTGCGGATTGCCTTTAGCCGTGGAACAGATGTGTAGAATCTCGTCGCGGGTGTGATCAAAAACTTCCTCGATAGATGCACCTTCCACCGAATAATCCAAAATGGTGTGTACATGATAATCACCTAGTTTTTTCACGGTTTGGAAGCTGCCATCTATCGACTCGCCACCGCAAAACTGATTGAAAAGGGTGGTGCGAATAATGCCTTTGAATGGCAATCGCAAAGCGAGCACAATCTTGGTAGCCACTATGCCTAGTTTCACCATCCACGGGTGTCGCATGGTGTTGAATACGAAATGCGATTTTTTCAGCTCTTTGTCTGTTCGAAAAGCAAAAGCTGTGGCTGTGTCATCAAACCGAATCGTGGGTTTTTGCATAGTTTTGAATGCGAGAGCGCAAAAATACAAATCCAATAGCGAAGCATTAAGTGGTTTTCCCCGAATACCTACATTTTTCTGACAATCCCGCCAAAACCCTTCAAGATTTGATTGGGGCGTTTGCCCCTGATCAGTTTGCCGTATTGGTTGATGAACTGACGGCTCAACATTGCCTACCGCTCTTGCAAACAGACGCACCAGTCATTCGAATAAAAAGTGGAGAAGAGGAAAAGACCATAGCCACGTGCGAATACATTTGGTCGGAGATGACACGCCTTGGCTTTTCGCGAAAATCGATGCTCATAAACCTTGGTGGAGGGGTAATTGGTGATATGGGCGGATTTGCAGCGGCCACCTACAAGCGGGGCATTCGGTTTATTAATTTCCCCACCACGTTACTTAGTATGGTGGATGCCAGTATTGGGGGCAAGTTGGGCATTGATTTTCATGGATTGAAAAACCACATTGGCGTGTTTCAAGAGCCGGATGCTGTGGTGGTCTGCAGTGCTTTTTTACAAACGCTCCCCAAACGCCAAATTCGGTCAGGTTTTGCAGAAGTGCTGAAACATGGTCTGATCAAGAACAAAGCGTATTGGTATCGGGTAAAAATCATTGATCTGGAAAATCAGATTTGGGATGACATCATCGCAGAATCCATCAAGTTCAAACATGAAGTAGTGAGTGCTGATCCGCAGGAATCGGGGTTAAGAAAAATCCTCAATTTTGGTCATACGCTGGGACACGCGATAGAGTCGCATTTTTTGGAGACGAACGAACCCTTGCTTCACGGTGAAGCCATTGCGATAGGTATGGTGCTAGAGGCCCATCTTGCTTGGCAAAAGAGATTGCTCTCGATTGACGAATGTGAGGAAATAGTGGCTGTGATGAGAAGCTATTATGGATTACCTCCATTGCCCGATGTGCGCGAACTGGAAATGCATTTGCTACAAGACAAGAAGAATTCGGAAGGTCGACTGAAATTTGCTTTGCTGAATACAATAGGAAACTGTCACTACGATGTAGTGGTGGATTTAGAAGAGATTCGCCGTGCGGTGGTTTACTATCATGCGATTAGATAAAGAGATTATTCTGTTCTTTTTTCGCTCCTTGCGTTCCTTTGCTTTTTTTAGGAGCAGATAAAAGTACAGTCACTAATCCAATGATGGCGGCAATCAAAATGGTTCCTATCGTCCGGGTTCTAGTCATAATACCGTTATCAACGCAAAAACAACGCCAAACAGTTGCTGAATGGATAAAATAGTTTTGAGAAAATCGGATGGGCGGCCAAATGGTGCCCGTGTGCGGTTGAGCGCGTCGAAAAGTGAGAGCAATCGATTGCTGTTGATTGATGCCTTGGCCGAAAAAAAGATGGCTTTGGAAAATCTCTCCACTGCACGCGACACCCAAACCATGCAGGCGCTATTGACCAACAAACCCAAGGAATGGGACGTGAAAGATGCCGGCACCACCATGCGCTTTCTCACGGCGTTTTTGGCGCTGAAAGGCCATGGAGATGTGATCACCGGTACGGAACGAATGCAGCAAAGACCCATCGGACCGCTGGTGGAAGCGCTCCGGCACATCGGTGCGACTATTTCTTATGTCAATAAAGAAGGCTATCCTCCTTTGCGCATTGAAAAATTGGTGGAGCAAAAGCACGCCGAAATCACCATCCCCGGAAACATCAGCAGCCAATATATTAGTGCCTTGCTCATGATAGCGCCTGTGCTTCCAAATGGATTGACAATTCATCTCAGCACGGAAGTTTTCTCCCGACCGTATATTGAAATGACATTGAAACTCATGCAAAAATATGGGGTGAGTCATGTGTGGGAGGGAAATGAAATACGAATAGCGCCTCAGACGTACCGAGCAAAAGAGGACAGCTACACCGTAGAATCCGATTGGTCAGGGGCAAGCTATTGGTATGCGTTTGTCGCTTTAGGTAAAGGCGGCTTGTTTCTTCCCAATTTGCACCAAGACTCCACGCAAGGAGATCAAGCGATCGTAGACATCATGGCAAAAATGGGTGTGCAGACACATTACGAAAACGGAGGCGTTCGCTTGGAAAAAGGCGGAACGATTGAGGGAATGATCAAATGGGATTTTCGTAATTGTCCCGACTTGGCGCAGACGGTGCTGGTAGTGGCAGCAGCTAAGGGCATCCGAATAGAAATGACCGGACTAGAAAGTCTGAAAATCAAAGAAACGGATCGTGTGCAGGCGATGATGAATGAACTAGCCAAACTGGGTGCTATTCTCACTGAAAATGGGAGTACTTGGACACTTGTGCCCTCAAAAGAATTACCCGATTCAGTAGAAATTGACACCTACGACGACCATCGTATGGCAATGGCTTTTGCGCCGCTGAGTTGCCTACTGGACGTCACCATCCATGAGCCGGACGTGGTGAAAAAGAGTTATCCTGAGTTTTGGGAGGAGGTTGGCAATTTGAAAATTTGATGATGAGTAATCAGGGGGCTATGGCAAATTCTCTGCAAAAAGATTCGCAGTTTTTAATTGGAAGTTCCGAGAAATAGAAGTCATTCAAATCTTCGGTTACTATTAAATCGCATCCTGAATCAACAGCCGAATAGTATTCCATTCCATCCTCGAAATCATGAATTTTTGGATTTTGTAGAGTTTGCATTACGGCATTTTGATCGATAGTCGTGATCGATATTTTGCTAGAAAGTATTCTCACTTTGCTCAGAGCTTTTGAAGCTCCATGTTTTTTTTCGGCGAAAGAGTAGGTAATGGCCAAGCAAAGTGGTGAGGTGAATACTTGATAAGCCGGGTTGTCGATCAAACTAATGATTCGCGATGAAAATCTGAACAAGGGATATTCTTGATTAGCTACGGAAACGAGCACGTTGGCGTCCAAAAACAGTTTCATTTTTTGTGCGAACCAAAGAATTCAGTCTTCATGTCTTTTCGTTTTCTTGGCTTAGTGCGGTATTCCGCAGGACCTTGTGCGACCATACTAACCCAATCGGATACGGGCATTTCATCAAGGGTTTTATATGTTTTCTCTGTTGCCCGTCTTAGCAGCAATTCAGTGAGGCGAGAAAGGCTAATGTTGTTCTCTTTTGCAAATTCCTTAGCCCTTTTTGCAACCGATTCATCAAAACTGAGCGTGATTTTAGCATCCATACGTACAAAAATAATAAACTATACGTAAATCATGTGATTTGAAGATGGGTTGATTTGATGATGCGGTGAGTTTGTCGATCCTCTTAATTTTTCAAAGTCCTGTTTAGGTTCTTAACAAAGGAGTTCAACGTCATAAACGGCATGAGATAGCAGAACACAAAGTTTATGGTCATTAGAAGTATTGATATTCTTACTAATATAGAGTTCGGTCCCTCGTTAAAGAATCCGTATGTCCCAAGTATGATGATCCCCAAGAAAATGATTAAGTGTTCAATCAGGTAGATTTTGAAGTTTATTTTCACCTTGTCTTCTGACTTACTTAATTCAACTTTTCCCTTGTTAAAGTCCTTAAACCCAGAATTGTCATTAGAGAATTTAAGTTGGTGCGAATGGCCAGTTAA
>ERZ1066134.173-NODE-173-length-55675-cov-27.576987_pt1 | contig 55675 bp, 45 predicted proteins | sample MGYA00382781_ERZ1066134 | MGnify/ENA primary metagenome ERZ1066134 (study PRJEB33369, sample SAMEA5778364) | biofilm metagenome | biome: Industrial cooling water; feature: Water cooling tower basin; material: Biofilm | place: United Arab Emirates | collected... | reverse complement strand
CGAGGACGTCGAACCATCCTCGCGTCGGCTGTACGCGTCCGACTGCTATGGTCATGAATTCAAACCCTCTAGCGTTACTAAAATTGCAGGTTCTCTAGAGTGAAGAGTTTATATGTCTATACATGATAGGAGAAATCAGAAATTTTACAAACTGATACGTAGACTCTCAGTAAAATTTTCCTCCCTTTTCCAGTTTCTCAGATTTGGACACAGGGATTTCAAGCGATTGACAAATTCTCTGGAAGGCCGCGCCCCAAAATGGTTGATCTGCCCGAGCGGGCGTTTATCCAGGTGGGGGAATGCCTCAACGGGCCAGGTTGGGAACGGCACGATCGCGGGAACAGTGGGGGCAAACTCTCATGAATGCAGAACTTCCACATCTTTCCTCAACCGAATTCGACAGGTTACTTAAGATTCCGTCATAATCTTTACCGGGGGTGGCTGGAGTCAGCTCGTGGAACAATCGGGCGGCGGTCAAACCTGCGGTAAGATTGACTTCTGGCCACTGTCCGCCTCGGTGAAAGTGGGATGAGGACAGCCTTGGCACTCTGGGCCACACCCCAATCAAGTCGTTGCACAGTGCGATCGCGCTGAGTAGGGTAACCGATCCGATAAGATCAAAGGCTGGGAGATAGGGTTGTTAGCGTTCACTGATGGGGCGATCGCCAGCACCGCCCCCACGGGCACCTGTTCAAAAACCAAAGGCACTCTTTTTAAGACAACTGTTCTATGACTGCACAAGCAACATCAAATACAAAAGATTCAACGTCCGTCCTCCGTTGGGATGTGACTGGTTCCAAACGGTTGAGTAACTACTGGTGGGCGGTTGTCGTGACGCTGGGTGGCCTGGGATTTTTCCTCGCGGCGCTTTCAAGTTATTTCAAAATCAACCTATTGCCCTTTTCAGATCCGACGCAGTTGATTTTCATTCCCCAAGGGGCCGCGATGGGGTTTTATGGGGTGGCTGGCGTTGTGTTTGCGACCTACCTGTGGTTGACGATCGCCCTGGACGTGGGCGGTGGCTATAACGAGTTCAACCGGGAAACTGGAAAAGTTACCCTATTTCGGTGGGGCTTCCCAGGAAAAAATCGACGGATTGAAATTACTTGCAATTTGGATGCCGTGCAGGCTGTCCGGGTGGAAATTCGGGAAGGGTTGAATCCCAAGCGATCGCTGTATTTGCGTGTTAAAGGGATGCGGGATTTGCCCCTCACTCGGGTAGGCCAACCCATCGCCTTGTCGGACTTGGAAAACCAGGGAGCCGCCCTAGCCCGCTTTTTGACGGTGCCGTTGGAAGGGTTGTAAGCACGACGGCGATCGCCACAACACCGGATTCCAGGGGCAGGCTGAAGCCGTGAACCCTGAGATGTTAGGGTAGGCAAATTGAGAGTTGAATTCGAGAATCAGCAATGGTGAATGGACTAAAGCGATTTGTCGTGCTTGCGATGTTAAGCAGCGTGCTGTTTCTGGGCGGGTGTTTTGCCAACAGTTCCAATTCCTCAATGGCAAGCCCTTCCCCCTCTGATACAGCCCCCGTCGTACTCGCCAGCGCGGAACCGAACAATTTGCCCCGCCTGAATGGGAAAGCGACGGTTGAGATGGTGGTCAAAGGATCACCCATCACGATCGAAGTTGATGGTGATGCAGCCCCCATTACGGCTGGAAACTTTGTAGATTTGGCCAAACGCGGCGTGTACGATGGCTTAGTCTTCCATCGAGTCGTGCGCGAACCGCAACCATTTGTGGTGCAAGGCGGCGACCCCCAAAGCAAAGACACCAACTTTCCGGCGGAGCGGTTGGGCACAGGGAGTTTTCTTGACCCAAATACGTCAACCCCCCGCTACGTCCCCTTAGAAATTACGCCTCAAGGCAAAGATAAGCCGCTCTATCACCAGACTTTTGAAATGGCTGGAATTACCGCCAAACCGAAACTGCAACATGTCCGTGGGGCGGTGGCAATGGCGCGGTCGTCGCTGCCAGATTCTGCCTCTTCTCAGTTTTATGTGGCTTTGACCGATCTAGGCTTTCTGGATGGAAACTATGCGGTGTTTGGGAAGGTGACCCAAGGCATGGAAACGGTTGACAAGATTCAACAGGGCGATCGCATCGAGTCGATGAAAGTGACTAAAGGCGTTGAAAAGTTAAAGCAACCGGGCAAAGACGAAAAAAAACCAGACCAGGGCAATAAAAGCTAGTCGCTGACATTGCGAAAGGGATTGGGGCAGGCGCAGCAATGGCAGTAGCAGTCACGGGGATGGCGATCGCGTCGGCGATCGGCGGGTTACCCCAGGCTTGGAAAACGCTGTTGAACGGTGATTCTGGCATTCTTATCCGCCAACCTTTTGAGCTTGTGCCGCCCCGTCCGCTGGGGTTGATTGGCGATCGCCCAGCCCATCTGGTGTCCCTCACCCGCCAACTCGTAACCGCTGCTTTAGCCGATGCCAAGTTGCTTGCCCCCTTACCGGAGTGCGCCGTTGTTGTCGGTTCTAGCCGGGGGCAGCAGGCCCAGTGGGAATCCCTGGCCGCCCAATATCGTGCCAATCCTCAAGACCAGAATTCATCGGGGTTGGGTCAGTGGCTAGAAACGTGGGGCCAAAGTGCCGCCGTCACAGCAGCCCAGACAATTGGGACGCAAGGGGCTGTGCGATCGCCTATGGCAGCCTGCGCGACGGGGTTGTGGGCGATCGCCCAAGGAGCAGCCCTGATTCAGTCGGGGGATTGTGAACAGGTGATTGTGGGCGCGGTTGAAACTCCGATCACCCCCCTGACCTTGGTTGGGTTTGAGCGCATGGGGGCTTTAGCCATGACAGGAGCGTATCCCTTCGATCGCGATCGCGAAGGATTGGTGCTGGGGGAGGGCGGGGCCATTTTTGTGTTGGAAAAGGCCGACCTTGCGCGTCAACGCCACGCCCCCATCTATGGGTACATCACGGGTTGGGGCCTCACCGCAGATGGCTATCACGTTAGTGCCCCTGACCCAGGACAGACTGGTGCGATCGCAGCCGTCCAGCAGTGCTTGAGCCGAGGTGGCCTGCGGCCTGCCGCCATTGATTACATCCACGCCCACGGCACTGCCACCCAACTGAACGACCACAACGAGGCGCGGTTAATCCAGCACCTTTTTCCGCCAACAGTCTGGGTTAGCTCCACGAAAGGGGCCACCGGACACACCATCGGCGCGTCAGGAGCCTTGGGGGTAGCCTTTAGCCTTTTGGCTCTGCGGGATCAATTGCTGCCGCCCTCCGTCGGACTGCGCGACCCCGCCTTTGACCTGAAGTTTGTCACTACCGCCCAACCAGCCACCGTGGATCATGCCCTCTGTTTGAGCTTTGGGTTTGGTGGGCAAAATGCCGCGATCGCCCTTCAGCGAGAACCTAGGGCGGCGACTTCCCCTGGCTGGGGCTAAGACCGGGCCAAGCGCCATCGGCTCCTCAGCCCCAATGGGTAGCCCCCGACCCTATTCCACCACTTCCAAAGTTGCGGCTTGGGGCTGCAAGTCGGGTAACACAACTCGTTCTGTGATGGGCGTATAGCCTAACCAGCGAGTGGCTAATTGGTCAAAAGTCGTTGGGCAGCCACTCACATAAAACCGGGTGGGCTGGGGCGATCGCCCACTGCGCAAGCCCAACATATCCAACTCTTGGGCCGCTGCGGTGACTACATGAATCGCCGGGTCAACGAGGTTAATGGCCGTGGGCAAAATGCGCCGCAAAACTGGGGCCAAGTGCGGATAGTGAGTACAACCATAGACCAACGTATCAATTTGCTGATCAACGAGGGGTTGGAGATACTGCTGGGCGATCGCCATCGTGTAAGGATCTTCCAGACGATTGCCCTCAATCAACGGGACAAACTCAGGGCAGCCCACTTGCCAGACCTGACTTGCTCCATCGACTTCCAAAATGGCCCGCCGATAGGCATCACTGGCGACCGTTGCAGGCGTAGCAATCACGCCAATGCGCTGGCCCTGTTGGACGGCAGCCCGTGCCCCCGGCAAGATAATCCCTAAAATGGGCACATCAAACTCAGCCCGGACAACTTCCAACGCCAGGGCTGAACTGGTGTTGCAGGCCATAATCACCATCTTGACCCCTTGCCCCACCATCCAGGTCATGATCTCGCGAACGTATTGCACAATCTCGGCGGGCGATCGCATCCCATAGGGCAACCGGGCTGTATCCCCAAAATAAATGATCGATTCTTGGGGAATTTGTCGATACAACTCTCGCAACACCGTCAAGCCACCCAGCCCACTGTCAAATACACCAATCGGTGCGTCCTGGCTGGCCCGACCCGCAGCCGCCCCTGGTGCTGGCAAGTTTGTTGTTAACTGAATACCCTGTAAACCTCGATCTTTAACCACTCCACACACCTCGTTTTTGAGAGACTCTAACAAACTTCGACACTCAACACCACTTTAACGGCGTGCTGTCCGTTGCAAGTACTGTAGAATACCACGGGCAATTGCGGTCGCCATCTGCGTTCGGTACGAAGAATTGGATAATTTTTGCGCATCATCCCGCCCGGTGACAAAGCCCACTTCGACTAATACAGAAGGCATCGACGTTTTCCGCAATACATAAAAGCGAGCCGTTCGCACACCCCGGTCTTGAATCCCTGTGCCATATAAGACATTTTGATGAATAGTTTGGGCAAGGTCAGCCCCCGACTGATAGTAGTAAGTCTCCAGGCCACTGATATCGGGACGGCTTAAATCAATGGAATTGGCATGAATACTGACAAAAGCGCTGGCATGAACTTGTTCCGCCATTTGAACGCGGGGTTCTAAATCAAGATCGCGATCGTCGGCCCGAGTCAGCAAGGCATACACGCCGTACTGCTGCAAAATACTGGCGACCTGCGTGCCAATATCCAACACGATCCCTTTTTCTTGCAAGCCGCCAATCCCTACTGCGCCGGGGTCAGGGCCACCGTGGCCAGGGTCAATGATGACAACCAGCTTCCCCTGGGGCGTTGGGGCTGGGGTGGCCGGAGTGGGCCAAGTGGGGGCGGGGGGCGTAGTGGGGGCAGACGGGGCGAGCACTGGACGAGGCGGGGCAAGGGGAGTGGTCGGGGCTGGAGGCGTTGGGCGTTGGGCCAGGGACGATCGCGCAAAGGGCAACACCAAAACCTGTTGGCTCACCTGGTTCACCTGCCCCAGGTTGACCCGTGTGCCGGGGCGCACCAAAAGCACCACATTGTCACCCGTTTGAATGATGCGAAGCTGCTGCAAGGCGTGGGTTGGTGAGGTGGTGGGTGGCCGCAACTGGGGGCTGATCCGCGCTGCGAGGATTTCGAGTCGATAGACTCCCTGCGATCGCTCCCAGCGGCTCGTATAGCGCAGGGGTTGGTCGGCTCGAATAACCAACTGATTGCCTACTTCATCTAATTCAATGGCATTGATCAGCGCCGTCGGTTGAGTGCTAGTGGCGGCGATCGCCGGGGGCGTGGCCGGTTTGATGACCTTTGCTTGGGCCAGCGGCGTGGCAGTTGGTTCCAGGGCCATCCCTGGTTGCGGTGTAGCAGCGATCGGCGCAGGCAACGTCACCACCCACTGTCGCGCCGAAACCCCACGGAATTTGACCTGGTTCGGCTCCAGCGTGTAACCCGGAGCCAACTCAATCACGAGGCGGGTCGTCTGGCTGTCAAACTGGCCGATGCGGATAGAGCGCACCGTGCCACTGAGCGCTTCATGAATGGTAGCCCCCTCCAGGGCAATTCCCGGCAAGTCAATGACCAACCGCGCCGGGTCAGGCACCAACTGGGCCGTTGGTTGCACATCTTCATCGGTGATAATTTCAAGCTCTTGCCGCTGGGCGTCAAATTTCCAAGATTGGAGCTTCGCTGCCTGGGCTGGCCAACCCAGCAAGAATAGCAACGCAACCACACTAAACGGCAGTGATAGAACCAGCTTCATGCAGGGCAACCCAGCTTTAAACAGTTGACTTCGAGGAGGCATAGCCTAGCGGGACGATCGCCCGCCACCAACTAGAAAACTGCGCCAACTATACTCGAACTCTGGGAAATGCGATCGCCAAATTCTGGGGGGTAGCTGCACGGGTTAACCCTGGCCAACCTGGGCCTAACTCACTTCCGAATTCACATCCTGGGGCGCTGTGGTCACTGCCGCTTTGCTGGGGCCAGCTTCAGGGCTAAGCTCGGAGTCCCCATCGGCGATCGCCCCGCCCACCGACTCATCCGGTTGTTGGAAGGCTAACCGCAAAAACGGCGGAGCCAGAAACGTCGTCAAAATCACCATCACAATAATGCCCGCTTCCAAAGACTTAGACAGAGCACCACTCGCCCCGCCCACCGACGCAAACACCAGCCCTACTTCCCCCCGTGGCACCATACCGATCCCGATCGCCAGACGATTGATCCCCGCCTGCCCAAAGACGGTAAAGCCTGTCACCACCTTCCCCACAATCGCCACCGCAATCAAAAACCCCGCGATGATCAACCCTTCCTGATTCGCCGGATTAAACGGATTCAATACACTCACATCCGTTTTGGCCCCGACACTAATGAAAAAGATGGGCACCAACATATCCGCGATCGGAATCACCTGGGTTTCGAGTTCATGGCGCTTTTCCGTTTCCGCCAAAATTAACCCAGCCGCAAACGCCCCCAAAATGGCTTCCAGTTGAATCACATCCGCAATGTAGGCCAGGGCAAAAGCCACAATCAAAGCAGAAATCAAGACTTGGCCCCGCGTTTTTAACTCGTTGACCACCGCAACAAACAACGGACTCAGCAAGCGGCCCAGCCAGATCGAGCCAATCAAAAACACCCCAGCACTCACGATTAAGTACAGAACATTCGTAATTTCGACTTGACCTTCGCGGGCCAAACTGGCGACGATCGCCAAGACAATCACCCCCAACACGTCGTCTAACACCGCCGCACCAATGATGATCTGCCCTTCGCGCGAGGTGAGTTGCTGAATTTCGGCCAGCACCTTGGCCGTAATCCCAATACTGGTGGCCGTCAACGCCGCTCCGGCAAACACAGCGGGAATCACCGGGGCATGAAACAACAGCACCAAGCCCCCAGTCCCCAGCACAAAAGGCGTGACGACCCCCACAACAGCGACGACCATTGCCTGGGGGCCAACTTTCAAGAGTTCCTTCAGATCCGACTCCAAGCCAATTTCAAACAGCAGAATGATCACACCCAGTTCAGCCAGCACAGAAATGACTTCGCTTTCGGCCTGAAAAATAGAGGTGACAGCGTCTGGGGCCAGCGGGGTAAAAACTTGTAACAGGGCCATGATCAAGGAATCGGATCCCGTTTCGCCGCCTTCTGGAAAGACAAGCAAGTGCAGTGCCGAAACCCCGACCACGACGCCAGCTAGCAATTCCCCCAATACGGGGGGCAAGTTGATGCGGGCACAAATTTCTCCCCCTAACTTGCTGGCCAAAAAAATGACCACCAAGCTGAGCAGGACGGCAGCAAGGACAAGGGAAGTCGTTTCGGGGCTGGCTTCGGCAGTGGCCAACAGCGACGGTTGAAACCACAGGTTCTGGCCCAGCATGGCCAGGGGAAAAGACAAGTACATGAAATCTACCAGAAGGATTTGCGGCACTATTGGGTCTATCCTAGCGACTTGTTACAGTTTTTTATAATTTTGCGGAGAATGATTTGGCGATCGCCGGATTGCGCTTCCCTCAAACCTGAGGTCGTGCGATCGCGACCAAAATGCTGATCTAGAATGGCGTAGCCCTGGCTTTGCCAGCATTTTCGGTAGGATCAAGCGGCAATCCTTGCACCATTCTGGCTGGATTCTTGCTAGCAGAATGTGTGGGGATTTACCAAAAGTTTGAGTCAGGAAGTGGGCTGAATTCTGAGGTAACGCAGTAGCCAAGGCCAATTTTTTGCTTCTGCCTTTTGATTTTCCAGGTTTTGATTCTCCATTTTTGATTCATTTTTTTGATTCCTTTGAGAGATGCATAAAGTCTATTAGCAACAGGTTTCATCGGTAGTAACTCGTCAGGTTCTAGCTCGCGATGCGGGGATTCGACCACAGAATTCACCATCGCCAACGCTCTACTCACCCCCCCAACGGCTCGACTGCTGAACATCGGCATATCCCGCCTTCGCCAATCACCCTCGCTCCCACCGTCTCATGGTTCTACTGCTGACTGATGTTTTTCTGCTGCTGACCCAACTCATTTTATGGCTCATTGTTGGGACGGTGATCTGGTTCTTTCTTTCCAAAGTATTGAAGAAAGAATTTTTGGGATTGCTGGTTTTACTGCTCCTGTTAGCGGTCATTGTTTTAGCGTTTTTCAAAGGTGGCATTAACGAGCCGGGGAGTGTTTTAGAAATTATTTGGCGGGTCATTTCCTTCCCCCTCACGCCGTTTGGCTTGGGGCTTATTTTTTTAATCGTGCTGCTGACTGGCACCAAACTTTCTAAAATTGCGCGGCAGTTAATTTTGGGTGGGTTGATCATCATGGCCTTGGGCAGCATTCCGCTGGTAGCCAATTTTTTGGCCCAAGAGTTGGAGTTTGAGGCGATCGAATTAATTGCAGCAGCTCCAGTGCCCGCAACGGGGAGTCGCCAAGTCATTGTGTTGCTGGGCCAAAACACAACCCGCGCTTTTCTGCGCCCCCGGGTCAACCCGCAGCCTGCTGATCCGCCCCGCGTCGAACGGGCCATTAAGCCGGAACAATATGATGTGTTGAGTAATTTGCCGACTCAGTTAACGGAGCATGGCGATCGCATCATTTACGCGGCGGAACTCTATCGCCAGGGCACCCAAAATGGGATAACCCCGCTGATTGCAGTGAGTGGGGGCGTGCGGCCCAACCGATTACCCAAGGATGGGGAAAAACGGGAGGATGTTTCTGAAGCACGGGATATCCAACTGCTGTTGACGCGGATGTTTAATATCCCCGAAGAAAATATCTTGCTGGATCATGTCAATGGCAACGTGCGACGAAGTGCAGAAACGGTGAAAAAGTTGCTGGATGACCAACAAGTGAACTATGGGGATCAAATTACCCTGGTCGCTTCGGGGTTGAACATGAATCGGGCGGCGTTGACCTTTCGAGAGGTGTTTCGGGAAAGTCGCATTATTGTGCGACCAACGGATTTCTATACTTTGCCGCCAGAACGAAATTTGAGTGCGGTGACCGAGGGGCGCGATCGCATCCGGTACGACGTTCAAATTACCGATTTGCTGCCCACCGCCGATGCCTTTTGGCTCAGTTCCCAGGCTATTCAAGAATACTTAAATGCGTTCTATTACTTTATTCGCGGGTGGATCAAGCCCTTCCAAGCCCCCAACGTCAGTACGCCAGCCACCTGATGCTTCATCGTTTTCGATTAGGATCAGAAAGCCTGAACACTCAGATGAATAACGCATGGCTCAATCCCGCTTGAAAAAGTTAGGGGCCTACCTCCGGCCCCATTGGCAAAAATCCTTAGCTGGCATCGTGGCGTTGTTGATCGTCAACATGCTGGGGATGGTCATTCCGCTGTTAATTCGGGATGCTATTGATCAACTCCGAGTCATTAGTTTCGATCGCATCGTGTATTACGTTGGCCTGGTGCTGCTGTTGGCCTCGGTGATGTGGGGCGCACGAATGCTCTCACGGATTTGGGTTTTTGGGGTCGGGCGGCAAGTCGAGTTTGATCTCAAGCAGAAGATCTTTAACCATTTGCTGACCCTGGAACCGTCCTACTTTTCGGCCAACACGGTAGGAGATCTGATCAACCGGGCCACCAGCGATGTCGATAATATTCGCCGTTTGTTGGGGTTTGCGGTGCTGAGTTTGGCCAACATGGTGTTTGCCTACGGGCTAACGTTGCCCGTGATGTTGGGGATTGATTGGCAGTTGAGTTTACTGTCGCTGTCGGTCTATCCGGTGATGTTTTTGGTGGTTTTTATTTCGAGTAATCAGTTGCGATCGCAGCAGCAAACGGTACAAGAGAAGCTGTCTGACATTAGCGAACTGATTCAAGAAGACATGAGCGGCATTTCGCTAATCAAAATCTATGCCCAGGAAACCAATGAGCGGCAAGCCTTCGCCGGATTGAACAACAAGCTGTTGGGGGCCAATTTATCCCTGGCGAAAACCCGCACCCTTCTGTTTTCGGCTTTGCGGGGCTTGGCCAGTGTGAGTTTGTTAGTGGTGCTGTGGTTTGGGGTGGGCGCGATCAACCGGGGGGCCATCACCGTAGGGGATTTTGTGGCCTTGCTGTTGTATGTGGAGCGCCTGGTGTTTCCGACGGCTTTACTTGGGTTTACGATTACGGCCTATCAGCGGGGTGAGGTCAGCATTGACCGAATTGAAACGATCTTGACGGTAGAACCGAAAATTCAGGATCAACCGGGGGCGATCGCGCTACCACGGGAGACGGTGCAGGGGGAACTGGTGGCACGGCAGTTAACCTTTGCCTATCCCGGTGAACCAACGAGCAAGGGCCAACGCTATGCCCTGAAAGAGGTGAACTTTACCATCAAACCCCAGGAAACTGTGGCGATCGTTGGGCCAATTGGGTCGGGCAAATCGACTTTGGCAAATGCGCTACCCCGGTTGTTGGAAATTGCCCCAGGGCAAGTGTTTCTGGATGGCCAGGATATCACGACGCTCCGGTTGCGGGATTTGCGCGGGGCGATCGCCTATGTCCCCCAGGAAAGCTTTTTGTTCAGCACAACAATTTTTGACAACATCTGTTATGGCAGTCCCCAGGCCGATCAGCCAACGGTGATGCAGGCCGCCAAACAAGCCCAAATGCACGAGGAGATTTTGAACTTTCCCCAAGACTACGCCACGTTGGTCGGGGAACGGGGGATTACGCTCTCCGGAGGCCAACGCCAACGCACAGCCCTGGCCCGTGCTCTGCTCGTCGATGCGCCAATCTTGATTTTGGATGACGCGCTTTCCAGCGTGGACAACGAAACCGCCACCAAAATCCTCCGCAATCTCTCGGAAGGGACAAACCGCAAAACGGTTGTCTTTATTTCCCATCAATTGTCAGCCGCCGCGATGGCCGATCGCATTTTTGTGATGGATCGGGGGGCCGTGGTGCAAATGGGAGCGCACGAGGAACTCATCAGCCAACCGGGCCTGTATCAATCCTTGTGGGAACAACACCGCTTTGAAGAGTCGTTGAAATAGGTTGGGGCGATCGCGCCTCTTGCTCACTCTTTCTTGCTTGCCTCTGCTCGCTTCAGCCCGCAAAAGGAACCCATCAGTTGCGGGGTGGGGGCACGGGCGCATAGGGTTCATACACCGGGGCTCCATAGGGTTCGAGGGCGGGTTGCGCCGTGGGCGGCGGTGGCGGCTCGTTGGTGGGCAGCGGTGCAGTTGGTGGGGAATAGATTGGCGCAGCCGCAGGTGGACGATAGCTCGGTGGTGGTGGCATGGGCGGGGTTTGCTGCACTGGCGGAGCCGGGATTACCCCTGAAGGCGGGCTGGCGGCTGGCGGGGGCACGGGGTCGCGGCCTTCGGCGGGAACTGGCTCGCTCCAACGGTTCTCCCATTGGCGACCAGTTGAGTCGGCCCTGGCGGGTTCCACCTCGGTAGCAGACTCAGGTTTTTGGGCAGCAGCACTCGGCGGTTGGGCTGTTCTGGCCCTGGTTCTGGCAATTTCGGCGGCCCGCAGTTGTTCTTGCCAACTCCAGATGGCCGATTGGGCTTCTCGATAGAGGGCGCGATCGCCTCCAATGCCGCTGGCAGCTTGAATAGCCCCATTCAGATTGCCTTGATTGGCCAAGGCCCAGGCCCGGTCGAGGATGGGCTGGTCTTCAATGGTCTCGATTTTTTGGTTCCAGGCGGCGATGAAGGTTTGGGCTTCCTGCCGGAGGGGCCGCCCCAGAGAAATTAACTGAGCCTGGGCGATCGCTTGTTTGAGGGCGGGAATCTCATTTTTCTGGGCCAGGGTTTGGGCATGGGTCAGGTAGGGGCGATCGCCCAGGGCCGCCCGGGCTTTATCCCAGTACGCGATCAGGGTTTGGGCTTGTTGCCGTTGGGGGCGATCGGGTGTCAAGCGCTGGGCCTGGGCAATGGCGATCGCCTTGGCCGGGGCAAAGGGCACCTCTCCCACCATCCAGGCCAGTTGCAGCCAGTTGGTATCTTGCAAGCGGGCCTGCCAAGTGGTCAAGCTGGCTTGGGCCTGTTGGTAGTAGCGACTCGTTGGTTGGATGAATTGGGCCGTCGCGATCGCCAGGTTCAAATTCCAAATTTGCGTCGGCGTGGGGGTCAGCGTTGAACGGCCCCAAGTCGCATACTGGCTGGCTTGGCTCAACCACAGTAAATCTTGGGCGCTGGCCGCCAGGGATGCATTTTTGAGCACTGGGCTGGCCGTGGTCATGGCGGCAGTAAATTCGCCCTGCTGCCACTGTTTGCTCGCCAGGGAGAGTAGGGTTTCGCTCCATTGCTTCAAGCTGGTTTGGGCATCGGCCCAAGCATAGGTGCCTGAATCCATCCCAACAAGTTGGGCGATCGCCAAGCCCAGGGCATTGGGCTGACCAGACTGAGCCGTCGCGATCGCCGCCGCTGCGACTTTTCGGGCTTGTTGCTCCTTCGCCAACAACTGCGTTAACGCCTTCGCCCGATCAAACCGCCAATACTCCTGTTCAAAGTCTTTGAGGGCCGCAATTTTTTCCGCCGCAAGATACCAATTTTGGGCTTTCATGGCAGTCCGCGCCGCTGTTGCCAAGGTTTCCCCTCGTTGCCAATAGCGTTGCCACTCTTTGATTTCGGCCTGGGCATCTTGATACACCGGGCTGGTCGCTGGAATCCGGTTGGCCAGTTCTACTGCGCCCCGAAAATCACTCTGATCCATTTTTTCTCGGGCGGCCCGCAAGACGGGATCAGACCATTCAGCAATTAACCGCTGGGCTTCCCCATACAGTGGATTATCCGGTTGCCACTGTTTCAGCGTTTCCATCCCCACCAAGATTTTTTGCAAATCTCCAGAGTTAGCCGCTTCCTGGGCACAGAGCAACCGCTCCATATCCGTTGACATGGGCGAGAGTTGTTGGCAATCGGGGGAGGGGGGCGGGGTGGTGAGGAGCCAGAGGGCCGCTCCACTCACGCTGCCCAACACGGCAACCACACTCATCCCCAGCAGCAAGAGTTTCCACGGACGCGATCGCGGTAACGGCGGGGCATTCGGCTCGGCGTTCGGCGGGCTTTGGGGCACCAGGGAACCAGCCGCAGCCCCCAAGACCTCGTTTAATTGATCCGATAGTGGATCTGAGTCATCCCATTGAAAAGAGTTCGACCGTTTCCCTACCATGAGCTTATCCTCAACTCCTCAAGACTAGGGCGAACTTCATCGCCTGAGCCAGTTCACACCACCACGTTTGCTGGGCCTTACAGCCCTATCCCCAGTTAGGAGACCCTAACCACCTATACAGTCTTTTGCACGCCCGTCTGGATCTTGGTGATGGTGTGCGTTGGCTGACAACTCCAGCGATCGTAACACCCCCAGCAATCTCAATGACAGCTTAACGTCATTCCTCAAAATGGGCCATGTAACCCCATGATTGCTGTCGGCTTCAGTCAATCCACAGCAGTAAAGCGGTTCAAATCTATCAAGCCCGCTCAACTATACGCGAACATTGATCGAAAATTTTAAGAAAGTTGAAAGATTGGGCCAAGGGCGATCGCCCCTGGCGGCATTAAGCCCAGTTAAAAGACCCAGCCCAATTCCCATCTGGCCCCCAGGAATCGCCTCAGCCCCACCCTTTGGCCCAGCAAAACACCAACCGCCTCTAGCCCACACTACTGGCCCGCCGTCGCTGACACCGTGGCACACTCCACCTTTGACCCCGAATCACCAGCCGGGGGCACCAGCCCCACCACATGGGGCACAGGCCGGGGCGTGTAACCCACGAGCGACTCGCCCTTATACGCCAGAGCTGTACTTGCCCCAGAATCCAACATAACGGCATCCCGGAAGCCAGCTTTGGCCAGAGCGATCCCTAAATCAACGGAGCCAATCGGCTCGGCGGAGACACCAATTTGGGGTTGCCCCTTCTGGTTAATGCCCCAAAAAGCTCGGTGCCGGGGGGCATTGAAGTCGAATAATTTACCGAAGCGTTCGGGGGGTTGGGGTTGGCCGTTTTCCACAAGGAACCCCGCCGCAACAAAGGCATCCGTGACATCGGGCATTTCGGCCTGAATGCCTTCCAGAGTATTGTGCTTCAGGTTGTCAAAGGGAATAAATTTCACCGCTTTGGGGCCAATCAACACCAGGGGCCGTTGGTTGATAAGGGGAATTTCGCCCCGTTTGCCGGGTACAAAGTTGCCAGAGCTTTGACTGTAAACTGGCCCCAGCATTTCGTTCGAGTCCAAAAACTCTAAGGAGAAAAAGCCCCCATCCACCGCCGCGATCGCCGGGGTGCCAGCGATAATATCTTGCACTTGGCCTCGGGTTTTGTAGTGAATGGTCATTGGTCGTCCGCCCACCACAAACCGAAACGGCACCGCATCAATCACCGCGTCCATCTGCCGAATCGGGGCGTTGAAGTCAAACCCAAAACTCACGGTCGTTGGCGGTGGCCCACCCCAGGCAACATCGACCATTTCGGCTAACCGCGACTGCCCAATCCGGCCAATTGCCAGCAAGTTTTTGGATTGACCCGCCAATTGCTCATCCAGATCGTTCATCGTCAGGGCCGCCGTATAGCCCGCCGCTTCGACTGCCCGGATCGCCGCCTCGTCAAATTTTCCTTCGGGATAGGTGAAATAGCGAATTGGAATACCCAGTTCCGCTTCCAAAATGCGCTTAGACTCCTGAGTTTCAAGCTGGAGTTGCTCCGGCGATAAGGCTTCCATCACCTTGTGAGACACACTGTGAGAGGCGATCGTCACCAGCGGATCTTTCGCCATTTCCCGCAACTGTTCCCACGTCAGGCTCGATCGCCCCAGCTTTTTCCCGACCTTGCTGGTGTAGATGGAAAACACCGCCGGATAGTTGTATTTTTTCAGCAGCGGATAAACATAGGTATAGTGCCCCGCGTAGCCATCATCAAAAGTCAGCAGAATGGGCTTGGCAGGCAAGGGCAAACCACTCCGCAAATGGTTCACCAGCTGATCCATGGTGATCGGGGTCAACCCTTTGGCCTGAATCAGTTGGAGATGGGCCTCAAACTCTGCCGGAGTCACATCAAAAAACACTTGCTTTTCCGGCAAGATGTCGTGATACATCATCACGGGCACTTTGGCTTGCCGCGCGGCAGGGTGAATGTCTGGAAATGGGCTAGGGTTCAAATAGGCCAACACATTGGGCGCAAACTGGCCGGCGATCGCCCCCATACTCAAGGCAGGCTGCTCAACCCAGGTTGCCGTTTGCCACAGTTGGCTGACGAATTGCCCCAGGTGGTTAGCAGCGGGGGCGGCCACAGGCAGGCACACGGCTGGATCAGCCTCGGACTGGGCCTGGGCGATCGCCGGACGTGCCACCACCAAGCCACCACCAAGGAGCACCGGGCCGCTCCCCAGACCAAGCCCACTAGCGATCGCCAGTACCACCCCAAGCTTTAGCCGCCCAGCCTGTTGTTCCAACCGTTTTAACCAGTTGCCGATCGCCCTAACCTTGCCACGGGTGCCCATAAACGCCTTCTCGCTACCAGATCCCCTACAAATATTTACTCTAGATTGGGTGACTTGTCAGCTTTTCTCCGTCACCTTCATCAACTTGTAGCCAATCTGGTCGGCTCCTACCCCACCGTTTTTTTGCGTCGCGATGGAATGGTGGTGGTTAGTTCCTTGCGATCGCCAAGCCCATAAACCCCTTGGCTCCCCCAGACAAGCAACGCCCCCATGCCGTTCACAGTTCGACGCACCCTCGCAAGTCACCCGATGCACGCCAGCACCTCTCTTCAGCCAAGGCCATCCCCCGGAACCCCTTACCCACCAAGCTTTTACGCGATCGGCAATTTTACTTTTAAGAAGCAATTATTTAAAGAGCGACACAACCAGTTTAGTAATCTTTTCTACTTCCCTATCCGTTTGAATACTGACATTTCAGCGATCAACCCAGGCTTTTGTATTCTGCTATACAGATTTTCCCTATCCAGAATTGGTGCAATCTGATGTAATCGTTATCCAAATTTTCAGATTTGGGTGCCTTCCGCCTGATTAGCCGTTGACAGGTTTTAGCCACACCATCGTGGCCGCTACTGAACGAGTCAGCAGCACAAAACCTGGGTTGAGATAATTCGCACAAGCTGGCCAGTGTTGTGGCCCTGTTATGTCTATGAAGCCGTGGCTTCAGCAGACTCTGTATATTGATGAGGAATGTCCGGAGATGGTATCTAGAAGTACGCTCAAGAAGCAGGCGTTGCCAGGGAGGGTTGCTCCTTCCCCACGGCAACCCCAAAGCAAATGGCTTTCGCTGGACTGGTACGCCAGAAAGCTGTCGCCCAGTGCCCAAGCCTGTATTCCCCTAGCACTCATTATTGTTTTAGCTTGGGGAGTTGGGGCCAACGCTCAAACCCCTTCAGCCGCCGAATTAAACGAGAAGCTATCAACCCTCACCGTCGGCCTGGACACCATGTGGGTGTGCATTGCGGGGTTCCTGGTGTTCTTTATGAACGCTGGTTTCGGGATGTTAGAAACAGGCTTTTGTCGCCAGAAAAATGCCGTCAATATCCTGTCCAAAAACCTAATTGTCTTTGCCCTCGCCACCATCATTTATTGGGCCGTTGGCTTTGCCTTCATGTTTGGTGATGGCAACCTCTTCATCGGTCTCAATGGCTTTTTCTTGTCCGGCGCTGACAATAGCCCTGCAACCGGTGACGACTACCAAGGGATCTTTAGCGCTCTAAGTTGGACGGGTGTTCCCCTTGCCGCGAAGTTCTTCTTCCAGTTGGCCTTCGCCGGGACAGCCGCCACCATTGTGTCTGGGGCTGTCGCTGAGCGGGTCAAATTCGTTGACTTTCTAATCTTCAGCTTGTTGCTAGTTGGGTTTTCCTACCCCATCACCGGCCACTGGGTTTGGGGTGGAGGTTGGTTAACCAAGATGGGCTTTTGGGATTTTGCTGGTTCCAACGTTGTCCACGCTGCTGGCGGTTGGGCTGCGCTGATGGGGGCGGCCTTCCTGGGGCCTCGGATTGGTAAATACACTGCCGATGGTACGCCCAGTGCCTTGCCTGGTCACAACATGAGTATTGCCATGTTGGGCTGCTTGATTCTGTGGTTGGGCTGGTTTGGGTTTAATCCTGGTTCCACGATGAGTGTTGGTAATGGTGCTTTGATGGCCCACATTATCGTCACTACCAATACCGCAGCTGCGTTTGGTGGGGTAGCAGCAACCTTTACCGCGTGGGGCTTGCTGGGTAAGCCTGACCTCTCCATGATCATCAACGGGATTTTGGCAGGTTTGGTTGCCGTTACCGCAGGCTGTGCCTTTGTTAGCATTCCGTCTTCGGCAGTGATTGGTGCTGTCGGTGGCGTTCTCGTTGTTTTGGCAGTCGGTTTCTTCGATCGCATCATGATTGACGACCCCGTTGGTGCGACTTCGGTGCACTTGGTCAACGGGATCTGGGGAACCTTAGCTGTTGGGTTGTTTGCCGTTGGCCCCAGCGATGCAGCGGGTGCCTTGTACGCCGAAGGGCTTGGCCCCATCAAAGGCTTACTGTTGGGCGGTGGTTTCCAGCAGCTTTGGTATCAATTTGTTGGTGTGATGTCCGTCGGCGGGATGACTGTCCTCCTGTCTAGCATCTTCTGGTTGGCCCTGAAGTCTACGTTGGGCATCCGCGTTCACGAAGAAGAAGAAATCATGGGCTTGGATATTTCTGAGCATGGGATGGAAGCCTACTCTGGCTTCATCAAAGACAGCACTGGTTCTGTTCCTAGCTCTGGTGGGCTGTCTTCCGGTGTCAAAACCTACTAAGTTTAGCCAGATAAGGAGTTAGCCAAATTTTGAGCTGCTTCTGAGCTAGACACAAACGGCAGGAATTATTGGGTTCCTGTCGTTTTTTATGCCTGTCAAATGGATACAAAGAAGCCGCGATCGCTCTCATCTATAAGGGGCGATCGCGGCTTTGCGTGTCGTGATGGGTGTTAGTTGGCGGCGCGTTCGGCTAACTGCGTCAGCACTTGGTTCGAGCGATCGATGAAGGATTTCATCCCATCGGCATCAAACCCCTTTTGGGCCATCAGCGCCAAGTCATACACTTGATGACAGATCAGATCGGCCAGTTCCGCCGAGGGCGATCGCCCTTCCGTCTGCACTACAGCCCCCTTGCTCAAGTTGGTCAGACTTTGAATCAGGGGGTGAGCGGTATTGACCAGCAAGACGTGCTCTTCAGGAAATTCCACATTTTGCTGTTGCAACAGCGCCGTCATTTCTCGTAAGCGGCGCAATTCCTCTGGCAGTAATACCACTGCGGGGGGTGCATCCTGACCCGCTGTTGCTTTCAGGGCTTCTGTCCGAATGGTAACTTTGGGCTTGCCCAAGGCTTGCTGGAAGAGGTCTTTCAGCAGTTCGCCCCGAGTTTTGTTGGTCGCCGGATCAATGATTTCTGAGTCTTGCTCCTTGTCGATCAGCGTGTCATCCAGATCCGCATCTACCCGAGAGAACTTGACGTCAGGATGCTCCCGCTCCAGGAAGCTGATGAAGTGCGTATCAATGAAAGAATCCATGAACACCACTTCCAGCCCTTGCTTTTTGTGCAGTTCTACATAGGTGGCCTGGGTCACTTCATCGGTGCAATAGTAAACCCGATTCTCGTGGCGGTCTTTGTTCCGCTCCAGGTATTCCTTCAGCGTGGTGTAGACTTTGCCGTCAAAGGTGTTGTCGGTTTCGCTGCTGCTCGTGTCTTGCCAAACATCGCCCTCGGCAGACTGGACTTCGACTTTGGGGGCTGCGGTGCCGCTGCCAGCCCAGGTGGTGCGATAGACCAAAATATCTTCGACTTGCTTTTTGAACTTGTCGTCGTTCATGGAGCCGAACTTGACAAAGGTGCCCAGGTCTTGCCAACTCCGAAGATATTGGGCGCGATCGTCGCGATACAGTTCTTTCAGGCGATCGCCCACTTTCTTGGCAATGTAGTCCGCAATCCGACGAACGGTGCGATCGTTCTGCAAAAAGCTCCGCGACACGTTTAGGGGAATATCCACACTATCAATGACCCCGCGCAACGGCAGCAAAAACTTGGGAATCACTTCCTCGCAGTTATCGCTGACAAAGACCTGATTACAAAACAGCTTGATTTGCCCCTTCGTCACATCCACATCGGGTTTCAGCTTCGGGAAATAGAGAATCCCATTCACCACAAAGGGATAGTCCGTATTCAAATGCACCCACAGCAGCGGTTCTTCCTGAAAGGGATACAAATAGCGATAGAACTCCAGGTAATCCTCTTTGCTAAGGGAATTGGGCGACTCTTTCCACGGAGCCTTCTGCCGATTCACTTGCTCTGGTGCAGTGGGCTCCTTGGCCTCTTCCCCTTCCTGCGGTGGTTCTTTCACTTCCAGCTTGATGGGGAAGGGCATGAAGTCGCAATACTTCGTGATCAGGCTCCGAATGCGATAGGGTTCGAGGTATTCCTTTTCCTCATCCAGTAAATGGAGCGTGACGGTGGTGCCACGGGCGGTGCGAGTCGAGTCGGTGAGTTCAAACTCGGTGGTGCCATCGCAAGACCAATGGACGGGTTGGGCCTCCGCTTTGTAAGACAGGGTATCCACTTCCACTTGGGAAGCCACCATGAAGGAGGAGTAGAACCCTAACCCGAAATGTCCGATGATCTGCTCATCTGTGCTGGCTTTATACTTTTCGACAAACTCTTCCGCACTGGAAAACGCCACCTGGTTGATATATTTCTTCACTTCGTCGGTGGTCATCCCAATCCCTGTATCCGACACCGACAGGGTTTTGGCGGCTTTGTCCAGGGTCACCACAATTTCGGGTTCGCCCAAATCGCCGGAATATTCGCCCGAATTTGACACCATTTTGAGCTTTTGCATGGCATCAACTGCGTTGGAGATTAACTCTCGTAGAAAAATCTCATGGTCTGAGTAGAGCCATTTTTTGATAATCGGAAAAATATTCTCAGTATGGATACTGATATTGCCCTTTTCCAAAACCGTCGTCATGGTGGGTTCGCTCCGAGGGTATGAAATCAATTGCAGTGCTGTATCTAGTTTCGGCAAGCACAGTTCATTCTAGCGAGAGTAGTGTCCGCACTTCAGCATTTCGGATTTCCCTACTTCTGACGAAAACCGAAATTGGACAACCCTCGCGATCGCCCTATCACTAGCTTTTGGCGATCGCGGCGATCGCGAGGCAGACCCAACCAACGATGAAGAAGACACCGCCAAGGGGGGTGATGGCACCGAGCCATTGAATGCCGCTGAGGCTGAGGGCATAGAGACTACCGGAGAAGACGAAGATCCCGGCGATGAAGGCGTATCCGGCGAGGGGTAAGGTTGCCGGGACGGTCTCTGTGCGGCTCAGGAGCAGGCCCACGGCGAGGAGGGCGAGGGCGTGGTACATCTGGTACTGCACGCCAGTGGTAAAAATTTCCAGGGCGCGATCGCTCAATTGACTTCGCAGGGCATGGGCTCCAAAGGCTCCGGCAGCAACAGCTAATCCACCAAAGATTGCGGCGATCGCCATCAAAATTTGTGCCATGATTTTGCCCTCTCAATGGTGTCTTTTAGCTTTGCATTTTAATTGCGATTCATGACTAAAACGGTTGCCCCGATCGCTTCTAGCTGCTGTTTATAGTCTTCTGCCGCAGTTTGCACAATGCCTTGTTTAAGGGCGATCGGCGTACTTTCGACTAGATCTTTGGCTTCTTTTAAACCCAGCCCAGTGAACTCGCGGACAAGCTTAATTGCGGCAATTTTGGCATGGGCGGGCACGTGTTCTAACACCACATCAAAGCCAGGGCTGGCCACGTCTGGCGGGAGGGGAGCGATCGCAGCGGTTGGGGCCGGTGGCGTAGCATTCAGATGAAAGTAGTAGGAAAACTGCCCTTCTTCGGTCACATTAAACGTGGCGTTGTAATCTTTAGCGCATTCATCAAGAAAGGCTTTAGCCTCACTGCCGTTGAGCCCAGTTTCCATGGAAAATTGCAAGACGGTGAGGTGGCCGTTGTGCTCTTTGAGTAACCGAAAGAAGGCCGCACGGAGGCGATCGCGCTCTGACTCTTGGGTGCGGCGTCCAGTCGTCCACAGGAGCCAACTGCCCAGAGCGGTGGGGGGCAACCCAAACAAAATAAGGGCCGCTAAGGCCCCATCGCGATCGCGGGCTTGCGGATTCAGGCTTTCAATCGCCCCCATGGCCGTAATGGGTACCCCAACGCCTAACAAAATGACGGCCAAAAATCGCACTACCGCCCGCATGGCGATCGCCCCCACAATTCTGTTATTGCCATCCTAGCCTGACTTCCGTAGGCCGTCGCTAGCGGGTTGCCTCCAACATGCGCGAAAAGTAAAAGCGAGTTTTGGTCATCGTATTGCGTTGAATTTTCCAACCCTGAGCTTCCAGGCTTTTCACAATTTCCTGTTCGCTGTGGAGGTAAGCGCGCGTCGCCTTGCTAGGGCCAGGAAAGAGCGACCCAACTTTCTTCAAAATCTCATAAAAGACTGTTTTGGGTGCAAAACTCAAGACTAAGCGCGACTCCGCCAGGGAACTGAGATGCTGAATCATCGTACCGGCTTGACCTTGGGGATAGTGAATCAGCACATCCAGGCACACCACTGTGTGATAGCGGCCTGACAATGTTTCCAAATCCTGCACGGCAAAAGTGGGATTGCCCGTCGTGCCCAGAGTCGCCTCGGCGCGTTCTTTGGCTTCGTTGACCATCTTTTCCGAAATATCGCTGGCAAACACTTTGGCCCCCGCTTCCGCCAGGGGAATGCTGAGGCTCCCCACACCACAGCCCGCATCACAAATAGTCAGTTCGGCTAGGTTGCCATCGGCCTGAAACCATTCCAGCAACGTATCCACCGTCTTTTGGTGCCCAGTGCGAATATCCAGTTGCACTTTGTTGACTTCGCCATCGCCATAGATTCTGCGCCAGCGATCGAACCCAGTTGCGTTGAAGTATTCCCGAACAATCGTTTTATCGTCAGTTGTAGTCGTCATGCCCACGGTGGTCATTGCTTGTTAACAACTACTAAGTACCATGTTCAGGGGCCAGATGGGCGGGAGATTCCAGGGAGAGCCGGGGCGATCGCGCTGTTGTTCAACTCAAAACTTGATTTAACCGCCCGACAAAGCCCCTAATCAAAGCCCCCAAATTCCAGGATAGGGCTGTTGGCTGAAAGCGTGTCGTAATCGCCGATCAGGTTGGCCAGGACGAGCTTGCTGACTCGCAGACTCCGCCAATATCGGCTGTGATCAGTCACAAGACCCAGGGCCATCGTCACGTCGCCAATGCTTTTTTTGAGAAAATTCCGTTCCCCCAGGTAGTGATCGCGGTAGAACAAGCGCGAATCGTCTAAGCCCAAGCTGGCCCGGAGGGGGTAGGCAAACACATCGGAGGCGTGGATCACGTTAATCCAGCGGAGGGGCGCACCGGAATACCGCAGGGCAAATTGGTTGAGAGGTGTGGTGTCGAGGGCCATCAGTTGCTTGAAGATCAGCAGGGGGCAACCCAGGGTGGTGATGCTGCGGAGTTTGACTTTGTGCCCGGTGCCAGCGGTACTCAAGCCTTTGATGGCACGGCGAATGTAATAGGCGGGATCGGCTTCGGTGTAGTGAGTGGAAAAGAGGATATCCCACAGAATGACGCTACTCAGGGAATGGGTGACCATGTGGAGATCGTCTTCCAGGGGATTATCGGTCAAGAAGTTGAGGAATTGGAGGGCGATGGTGCGGCGGATTTCTTTGCCCTGTTCCGTGCTGAGATATTTGAAGATGTCGTGGAAGAAGCCTGTGATGAGTTGTTCCCGCCGTTGCCGATAGTGGAAGATGTCATCCAAGTCAGTGGTGGGGTTGTTCCAGTGGAAGGCTTCTAAATCTTGCTGGACGTAATCCCAAATTTCGTTGGTGCTGCCGAGGGCGTCGCCCCAATAGCTGGAGTAGAACTCGGGGAGGGGCAGATCGCGACTGGTGAATTCTTCGATGAGGCGGCCCCGCAGTGGATCGGCGTAGCCCGGTTGTCTAACCGATGCGCCATGCATGAACCAAACAAGCATTGATGCGGCACTCTTGGGTAAGGGGTGTTCTTCTTGACGCTACCGTAAATGAGCCAAATTGGCTGCACGAGTTTGGGGTGGCGATCGCCGCTCTGTTGGCGAAGGCTCCCATCAGTTGGGCTAACCCTTGACCAGTTGCCAGGCTTCCAGGGCGATCGCCCAATCTTCCTGAGTATGAATCACCAAAATGCGTACCTGGGACTCAGGTAAGGCAATATCGACATCGACCGGGCGAGCATTATTTTTGTCCAGGTCAATCTTGACGCCCAAAAACTCAAATGCCTGACACGTCGCCGCCCGAATCAGGGGAATATTCTCGCCTACGCCAGCGGTGAAGACCAGCACGTCTAACCCACCGAGATTGGCTAACATGGAACCCAAGGACGCTTGTAAATGGTGGATATACATGTCGAGGGCAAGTTGAGCGCGGCGATTACCCTGAGCGATCGCGGCAAAGAGTTGTCGCATATCCGCCCCAACCCCAGAAATTCCCTTTACGCCAGAAGCTTGATTGAGTATGGTATCGAGGTCATCGGCGGTGTACCCTTTTTTCCGCAGCAGATAAATCAAAATGCCTGGATCAATTGAGCCAGAGCGACTGCCCATCATCAGCCCATCCAGGGGGGTAAAGCCCATTGTGGTGTCTACGCTAGAGCCATTGCGGATCGCTGCGAGGGAGGCCCCATTGCCCAAATGACAAGTGATCATCCGCAGTTCTGCCAGATCGCGCCCCAGAATTTGGGCGGCACGGTGGGCGCAATATTTGTGACTAGTGCCATGAAACCCATACCGCCGGATGCCGTCTGCCAACCATTCGTAAGGGCCAGGATAGACGTAAACCGCTGGGGCCAGGTGGGCATGAAACGCGGTATCAAACACGGCAACTTGGGGAATATCTGGCCCTAGTAACGCTTCCATTGCTTCGATCCCTTCCAGGTTGACGGGGTTATGCACTGGGGCAAAGATTGCCAAACGAGCGATCGCGGCTTTGACGGCAGGCGTGACCCGCACACTATCTCGATAGTCCTCGCCCCCATGCACGACCCGATGGCCTACGGCTTCAATTTCACTGGGGTGTTGCAATACCTGGGTGTTGCCGCTCCACAGCGTTTGCATCAAATACTGGGTCGTTTCCTGTTTTGAGTCGGTGGGGATGGTTTCGGTGTGCACGAGCCCGTTGGCTTTGACTTTAATCGCCGCCTTGCCCGGCTCCACTGACCAATCAATTTCTCCTTCCCAAAGGGGGGGCGGGGCCAGTTCTGAGATGCCGCCCGATAAATCGTAGAGACAACTTTTTTGACTGCTTGATCCAGCATTGAGGACAAGGATTTTCATACGCTGAATAGGGGGTAAAGAACGGGCTGATCTCTGCCTCGTGTCATTATGCCGCGTGGATGGAACCGTCTTCCGTGCGGGGTGGTAGGATTGCCTGGTTAACCACAGGCGGATTTAGCATTGGCTGGTTGCGTTGTGGGGGAAACTCAGCAGGCGGTGTAGAGTGAGTGCTTCCGGTGGGTGCAGTGGCCGAGCTAAAGCTCTCTGATTTTGGGGCCAGTCCTTTGGGGGGCACTGCGTAAGGGAGTGGAGCGATCGCGGTTTCCCGTTTCAAGTCTAGCCAGCCGACTCAAGTTTGCCTCCGAAAATTTACGCTGTTCCCCCGGCCTGTCATCAATTGCTCACCTACGGTGCATACCAGGATGGAGGCTGGGATGGCCAAATGGTTGAATGGGGCAAGAGGCATAAAAACTGCCCTCAACAATACCGCAACCGTCGCGATCGCACCATGCAAAGTTCTATCAAACGAATGATCATTGGGGCTGGCTTTCTCACCCTGACATTCATCATCGCCGTGGCTGGGTATATGCTAGCGGGCTGGCCCCTGCTCGACTCGCTGTATATGGTGATCATCACCATTTTTGGGGTGGGCTATGGCGAAATGGGGCCAATGACTCCCACGCTTCGGGTGTTTACCATTGGGGTCATTTTGGCAGGGTGTTCGTCGGTGGCTTACATTGTGGGTGGGTTTCTGCAAATGATCACCGAAGGGGAAATCAAGCGGGCATTGGGAGTGAGGCGGATGATGCGAGAGATTAATACCCTATCCAACCATGTGATTATTTGCGGGTATGGCCGCATTGGCCAAATTTTGGCTCGGAATATGGCCGAAGCCGGAGAAGCCTTTGTTGTGATTGACAACGACAGTACCCGTGCTGCTAATGCGGAAGCGAAGGGTTTTTTGGTGCGGCAGGGGAGCGCGACGGATGAGACGGTGTTGGCCGCCGCTGGGATTGAACGGGCGCGGGTGTTGGCGACGGTGCTGCCAGATGATGCCGCCAATGTGTTTATTACCCTGACGGCACGGGGCTTAAACCCCGATTTGATTATTTTGGCGCGGGGCGAGTTTCCTTCTACAGAGAAGAAATTAATTCAGGCCGGGGCCGATCGCGTGGTGTCTCCGGCGGCGATCGGGGCGTTACGCATGTCCCACATGATCACCCATCCTGCATCGCTAGATTTCATGGAGCAGGCCAAAGGGCGGGAAACTCTGAACGAACTGTTGTCTCAACTGGATATTCAAATCGATGAGTTGGCGATCGCGCCGGGGTCGCCGCTGGCCGGGGCGACAGTGGGCACGGTGGAAGCCCGGAGCAAAGGCACATTTATCATCGTCGCGTTACGGCGGGCCACTGGCGCGATTGTGATCCATCCCGATCATGAAATCTTTCTCGAAGAAGGGGACACCCTCATTTTGATGGGCCATCAGGGGGATGTTCCAAGATTTGTCAAGCACAGTGTCCTCAAACGCCAAATGCAGTATCGGGGGGCGCGGTTTTCGGGCCGACCCAAATAAGTCAGATGGCAGGGCGATCGCGCAAAAATCATGCGAAACGGTCGCGATCGCTGGATACTGGGAATGCTCGATTTTAGAATGCTTGGTTGGAAAAGGTGCGATCGTCCATGTCCAGTTCTCGTCCCTCTGCTTACACCGCGCTGCAAGCGGCCTCCTCTCTGTTGTTGTACCAAACGGTGTTGGATACCGATGTGGGGGATGCCTTTTTAGAACTGCTGCAAACCTTGCACGAAGCTGACTACGACCCCCAGGCCAATCAGCTCGCGTGCCTCCAGGCTTATGGCCGCTGGTTTCATGAACTGGCCACCCACCAACAAAGCTGGCCCGAACACCTCCAGGCCCAAATCTGCATCGCTGACAATCCCTTTTCCCGTGAAGCCCAGCGCCACCCCCTGGATGCCTTGCCCGATTCTCTGGTACAGGCAGCCCGTCATGATCTGGCGTTGTTGCAACAGTTGGCAGAATACGACAGTGCCAAGCTGAGTGCGTGGGTGCAAACGATCGCCCAAATGCCGGAACCACCGCTAGTCTGGCGATCGCCCGCTGCGCCCCTGTCCCCTTGGCCAACCCAAACCAACTGGGCCGACGATCTGCCAGCCCTGGTCGCCCTCTATCAGCAAAAGGGAATTGGTCTCTTTGCCAAATATCACACAGTGCACTGGTATGGCGAATTTGTGGGCATTGGCACGCCTGACCCGGTATGCCTTGAGCAACTGGTGGGCTATGACGACCAAAAGGCTCAGCTTCAGCAAAATACGGAGTTTTTACTCCAGGGATTGCCGACACTGAATGTGCTGCTCTATGGCAGTCGGGGGTCGGGGAAGTCATCGTTGGTGAAAGCGTTGGTCAACCACTATCACCCGGCTGGGTTGCGGCTGATCGAAGTGAACAAATCGGAGTTGGTGAGCTTGCCGCTGATTGTGAACCGCCTGCGCGATTTACCGCAAAAATTTATTATCTTTGTGGATGATTTGTCCTTTGAAGAAAGTGAAGACGACTACAAAACCCTAAAAGTCGTGCTGGAAGGCAATATCACCGCACGCCCCCCCAATGTGGTGGTGTATGCCACGACGAATCGGCGACACCTGATTCGGGAGTTTTTTGGCGATCGCCCCCGCCCCCAAGATGGCGATGAAATCCATCGGTGGGATACGGTGCAAGAAAAACTATCGTTTAGCGATCGCTTTGGGCTGACGTTGACCTTTGAGCCTGCGAGCCAAGATACCTATTTGCAAATCGTGCACCATCTCGCCCACCAGGCCAAGCTGGCGATCGCCCCAGAAACCCTGGAGCAACGAGCCTTGCAATGGGCGACTCGACACAATGGGCGATCGGGCCGCAGTGCACGGCAATTCATCGACTTTGTGCAAGCTGAATTCGCGACCCAGGCCCAGTGAATGAATTCAAGGGCGATCGCCCCGCTCCTCAATCGGGCTTCAGCAGGGTCGTGTAAGCGTAGGGCGGAGGATCGGCGGGCAAGGCATCGGGCATCAAAATCGAGGTGCCCACATTGGGTTTTTCTGTGGGAATGGCCTGATCCAGCAAGGCATAGACATTGACCGGGGGGCGATCGCTGGGCACCGCCGACTGAATCAACAAGGTTTGGCTGGCCGGGGGATGATCTGCCGATAAGGCCCCATTCACCAACAACGTGGCATTGGAAACAGCATGCTCGCCGCCCAAGGCCGCTGCATTCAACAGGGTTTTGCCAGCATCGGTGGCAAAGTCTGAGGGGTTGTGAGCATTCCAAGTGGAATCAGCGGTCATAACCAATTCTCCTACAGGATGAGTGGTGGAATGGGCGATCGGGGACACAAAACCAAAACAGTGCGCCAAAGGCGCTGCACTCAACTATAGGATTTCTTCAGCGACGTAATGATGTCATTCTGTAACGGGTAGCCCCGGTTTGCTGCACAAAATTCTTGGTGCGGTTTGGGCCATGCTGGTGAAGCTGTGGTACATTGGGCGGCTAAAACCCAGGACAAGTTTATGGCTTCTCGTGATAGCGCCGTCATCGATTCAATGGTGGCTTACCTCGCTGATGTGATCGAAAAACCCCATCCCGCTTTTGGAGGAATGCCGATTTGTCCCTTTTCGCGCCAAGCCCGGTTAGCGAATCAGATTTTATATTGCATCTATCCGTTCTCCTGTGCAGATCTGACAACCAAAACACCGCTACTGCAAATCATTGATGACTTTCAACAGAGTCCTCAGTATGAAATTTTGTTGGTGATTCATCCTGACTATAGTGGGTTGAGTTTGGACGCAACCCATCAATTTATGCAGCAATTGAATCAGGCGATCGCGGCCCAAAACTTGATTGCGTTTGATGGTCATCCCCAGGATGATTTTAATATTCAAGGCGTCTACACTCGTAAGGCTCCGTTTATTCATCTCACGGTGCAACATTTGAGCAAAGTGAAGGCGGCCTCTGACCAACTCCACCACACACCGTATTACAAAAGCTGGACTGCCGAGCAACTCAGCTATGTGGGGTTACCACGGGAATGAGCGATCGCATTACGTCCATTTCAGCAGCAGGAACCATTGCATGACATCGTTTCAAGCTTGGGTTGTTCAGGCGACGGCGACCGGAGGGTATGAATTAGACTGGCAGACGCGGGCGATCGCCGATTTGCCACCGGGGGATGTGCTGATCCGCGTTCACTCTTCCGCCCTACACCACGCACCCAGATCTAACAAGGCCAAGGGCAAAACCAGAGTCAAGAGCCGGGGCACAGACAAACGTCATGGAAAATTAGGCTTAGGGAGCGATGGAGGCCGTCACATTACTTTGGTTGATTTTGTAGTAATCAAACACTTGTTGAACAGCAGCGATGCGGCGTTCCTGATCGGCGGCCAGTCTGGCGTAGTTCCAGTCAAAACCACTGGCTTCTAGCTCGCCCGTTTTGGGATTATGGAAGGCGGCTAGCCGCGCACACAGAATCAGCGCGGTGGTGATGGGCGCAAGTAATGGGCGATCGCGCTGGGTGCGGCACCGTTGCAGATGCTGAATGAAATCGCGCCCTGCCGCTGGAGCTTGATTCCATAAATCCACCCCCTGAACTAGCAATTCTGGTGTGAGGGGCAATTTCGCGGCCTGGGCCTGCTGAATCAAGTCGGGAATTGCCACTTGCTGGATGCGCTGGAGTCCCTGGCGATCGGCATCTTCGGCATTGGCTGCGCCCAATTGCCAGGAAAAAGTGCCTTGATTGCTAGCTCCGTTGCCAGGATCCGTGTGGTGTTGCCACAGCGCAGTTTTGCCACCATCGACTGTGCGGGTGCCTTCTGCGACCCCCAGGGCGATCGCCCCCACACTATCTGGCGTTGCAAATAACTCGGTGGCGGTTTGGTGCAGGGTTTTCTGAGGGGTGCGGGCCGGGGTAATCGGGGGTGCGGGGGCTGGCGAAGGACGCTGAGGCAAGAGGGCTCCCGTGGCCAGGGCCAACGCAGACAGAATCACAGCGGCACAACTCCACAGGTGCAGGCGGCTGTTGCGGGAGCGCAGCAGTAGCCCCATGTAGAAAAGCTGGGCGGGCGAGCGGCGGGGGGAAGGGCGGCGGCGAGCGGCGGGGGGTTGGGGCGGGGCAATTGCACCCTGGGCCAAATGCTGTCTGCGATCGCGCAATGCGGCCCGATAGTGTTGCCGCCAGTTGGTGGGGGATGCCGTCGAATGGAGGGCAAAGGCAGGCTGGGTATGGGCCTTGGGCGATCGGGCAGCGGGGCGGGGTAAAGGAGGACTAACCGAATCTGGTTGGGGCCGCTGACAGGAGGCCGGGTACTGATTAGGTTGAGATTGCACTGAAACCAATTTATCGAAACAACTCGTAACGCTGTCAGCATAGGCGTTTCCTGCCGCGGCCCAGAACTGCCGAACGGTGGATGTTGCTTCATCAAAAGTGATAAAACTTAAAGCGATCAAACCTAAGGAACAGCCCAGGTCTGCAAGTCTTGGCTCCGGGCAACCCCAATTGCCGCATAGCCCCGGCCATTAAACCGTTTGACTTCGTTGCTCCCAGCATAAAACAGGTAAAAATAGCCATCCACTGCACGGGCATCGCACAAAAAGGCCGAGTTCGCCAGTTCATGGCGTTTGCCGTCACTTTTGCCGCCGTTCCAGGCTTCTTGCGGCACAGAAAAAATGCTCACCAGTTCCCAATTGAGCCAGTTTGTCGGCACAGCAGGATCGCCAACCAAGCGATACAGGGCTGGCAGATGTTTATATTGATGGCCGGGTGGGGTGGTGAGGGTTGTGCCCAATAAGTGGGGCACGCCGTCAATCATCAGAAATTGGTAATTTTCGAGGCCACCGGGAATTTGGGGCGCACCTAAATCCACCCATGGCCCATCTAACGAGCCATTTGGAGCATAGGCCAGATGCAAGCTGTTACGGCCTTTTTTGAAGGCGGCGAGTGGCCCAAAACTGGGATAGGCCAAGCTGGCATCAATCAGGCGATCGCTCCGCTCATCCCACAAATTGCCCACGAGCCGCTGCATGGGGCTCCAGGTTTGAAAGTCTGTGGAGGTACGATAATACAGTTTTTCTTCCGACCGACTGAACCAGGCCCGAAAGTCGTAATCATGAGTGTTAAACACTGCGACATAGGTGCCGTCGGGCTGTTGGGTAATGTCAGGGGAAGCAAGGCCGCCAGATTCCTCCCGATCCCACACTTGCAGAGCACGGGTACTCCAGGTGGCCAAATCGGGACTTTGCGCCCAGCCAATGCGAAACCGAAACGGGCGATCGCCAATATAGCTGAACAGCATTTGCCATTGCCCATTGACAAACCGCACGGCCATATCTTTGGCAGCATGGTTCGGCAACTGCAAAATGGGATTTTTGAGCTGTTCCCAGGCAATCTTCACGGCGGCTGGATTGGTCGTTCCCAAGCACTGATTAGTTGGGCTTGTGGCCCCAGTGGCCACAGCAACGCGATCGCGACTAGCCAGGGGCACAGCCTGGGGGGCGGGCGGTAAGGTTGGCCATGCCAATGACGAGAGGGCGAAAGCGCCGCCCACCACGTTTTGTAACACGGCTCCTAGCAAAATTTGCATGAGTTCTATCACGAAAACAACAGGCGATCGCCCAAGGGCAGGCGGCGATCGCGGCGTTAGGATTGGCATTTGACCGGGCCAAAAGGTGTAGTTCCCGGTGCGCTGGCACCCCGGTTATCCCCTCATCTGTGGTTTGTTTTGGGCCATGACCACCAATCGTTAACAGCATTCAATGTCCTTCGGACCAACTCCTCACCCAACTACGACTGACCACGGTAGAGTCGTTTGACGTTGGTTTGTCTCACTAGGTTTCGCTAGCATCGCAAATCGCCGGAAGGGGAAACAAGCGGAAATTCACGGTTGACCAACGGCCTCTGCCTTGACTAGTCCAGTTTGATCAACACGATCGCCGCGTAATTATCCGGATATTCCGATGTCTAGGCCGTGGGATGGGGCATTATGCGCTGCATCGCGCGGGCACCCTCCAACAACAAAGCGATCGCGCAGCCAGAGCCATTCGCGATCGCTGGGAGTTCCCTATTCTGTTAGGTTCAGTTAATGGTCAGTTTATTTCGCTGAGCATGCAGTCCAGGACTTAGCTTTCCGCGTCGCCGACCAGTTTGACCTTGGTCGCCAGCCCCAGCATTTGCAGGAACCGCACCGTCATCCAGGTCATGTCAATTTCCCACCAGCGCATCCCGTGTCGAGCGGAATACTGAAACGCATGGTGGTTGTTGTGCCAGCCTTCGCCATAGGTCAGCAGTGCGACCCACCAGCAGTTGGTGGATCTGTCACCCGCTTCGTAGGTGCGATAGCCAAATTTGTGGGTCGCGCTATTGACTAACCAGGTGCAGTGATACACGGCGACCAAGCGCACAAATACACCCCAGACCACAAAGGGCCAACCGCCGATCAAATACAGCACAACGGCCAGGGCAATTTGAAGGGGTAAAAAGTAATTTTCTAAAAATTGGTAAACCGGATCGTTGGCAATGTCTTTGGTGAAGCGCTCAGACTCTTCTTCAGCGGGGACTTCGTACAACATCCAGCCCATGTGACTCCACCAAAAGCCTTTGTTGGAATCATGGTGATCGTTGTTCTGATCAGAGAACATGTGGTGATGGCGATGCAGCCCGACCCACCAAATTGGCCCGCCCTGCATTGACAAGGTGCCACAGAAAACGAGAAAGTACTCTAGCCATTTCGGCGTTTGGAAACTGCGGTGGCTGACCAAGCGATGCCAGCCCAGGGTGATGCCCAGACCGCCAGTGACCCAGTGTAGAAATAGCGCGACGGCGATCGCCGCCCAACTAAAGTTTGCTGGCAGGAGAGCAAACAATGCTCCGACGTGGAGCACCAGCATAAAAATGATGACACCCCAGTCGTATTTCAATTGTTTGTTTGAAGTTGCAACAGTCATGCATTCGTCCCAACGATATTTACAGTGCCCAGTTGATCTAATCCAAGAATTAATCTGGATAACTCGCGGTCTAGGAAATGCAGGGGGCTTGGTTTTGATGGCGATCGCACAGGGCGATACAAATCCTACATTTCTGGGCGAAGAAGCGAGGCTCCTATGATTCAAACTAATGTGTTAACCGAAGCAGAGCAGGCACTATCCCTGATTTTTTCTGGTATTGACTCGCAGGTCAAGCAAAACCTCAGAAGAGTACTCCAAGCGTTCCGCACCCATCGTGTCGGAGTACACCATTTCGCCAGTATGTCTGGATATGGACACAGTGATCTGGGGCGAGAGGTGCTCGATCAGATTTTTGCTGAAGTGATGGGCGCTGAACAGGCTGCCGTCCGGGTGCAGTTTGTGTCTGGCACCCATGCGATCGCCTGCGCGTTGTACGGTGTGCTGCGGCCTGGTGATGAGATGTTGGCGGTGGCAGGTGCTCCTTACGATACGTTGGAAGAGGTGATCGGCTTGCGGGGGGAACACCAAGGCTCCCTGGCGGACTTTGGCGTTCACTATCGCCAACTGGAACTGACGCCGCAAGGCGAAATTGATTGGCCCTCGCTGGCTCAGGCGGTGCGCCCCCACACCCGATTGGTGTTGATCCAGCGATCGTGTGGCTATGCGTGGCGGTCTAGCTTGGCGATCGCAGATATTGAAGCCATTGTTACCTCGGTCAAACAACAAAATCCCAACACCATTTGTTTCGTTGATAATTGCTACGGAGAGTTTATTGAAACCCGCGAACCGCCGATGGTCGGGGCAGACTTGATGGCCGGATCCTTGATCAAAAATCCCGGAGGCACCATTGTCACGGCGGGGGGCTATGTGGCGGGCAAAGCTGACCTGGTGGAAATGGCAACCTGCCGCTTGACGGCCCCTGGTATTGGCAGTTCTGGTGGAGCCACGTTTGATCAAAATCGCCTACTGTTTCAGGGTTTGTTTTTGGCCCCCCAGATGGTCGGGGAAGCCATGAAAGGGAATCATTTGGTAGCATCCGTGTTTGAGCAGTTGGGCTATCCGGTGAAGCCCCTGCCGTTGGAGCCTCGGCGCGATGTGATTCAGGCCGTCCAACTGGGGTCGCCGGAGAAGCTGGTGGCCTTTTGCCGTGCGATCCAGCAGCATTCTCCCATTGGTTCCTATCTTGACCCAGTGCCTGCGCCCATGCCGGGGTATGAGAGCGATCTGGTGATGGCGGGGGGAACGTTTATTGACGGCAGTACCTCAGAGTTTTCGGCGGATGGGCCGTTACGAGAACCCTATATTGCCTTCTGTCAAGGCGGTACGCACTGGACCCACGTTGCGATCGCCCTGGAAGCAGCGATCGCCGCCGTTGGCCCCGCCTAGGGGAGCGCCCCTGGCTTACACCGTTTCGGCTACAGGTTCGGCTGTTTCCGTTTCAGCCTCGACCGCAGTGGCTTCTGTGGCTTCAGCTTCTGTAGCTTCGAGGTCGGGGGTTTCCGGCTCGGCCTCTTCTACAACTTCTTGGGCTTTGGGGGGACGTGGCCCACGAGCTAAAGCCGGATTCACAGGCGGTTTAAAGTCTTCCCGCTTGTCGTTTTTGCCACCTTTCCGTTTGCGATCGCGCCCCCGACTAGGACGACCTTCCGGCTGTCCAGAAGGCTGGACATCTGTTTGTGTTTCGGCTCCGTCTGCTGGTGCTTTAGTCAACCGCTCAGACTTCTTAATTGGACGCTCTACCATTGTTAAAAACTGTTAACTCCTACTATCCTAACCTGTTTGGAAACTGCATGAGAGAGTTTATTGCCCCCTCGCTGGGATGGGAGCCACCGCGCGATCGCCCCTCCCCTGGCCCTTGCCAACCTTGTCAGCAGTGCCCGATCTGATTCCCCGCCAACCCCCAACCGCTTTAACCACCATCCATACCCGTTTGGGAAATGCTCCCGCGAGTGGATGGCCAGCCCGCAGCCCCAGGGCCACGCAGCGGAAGGCAGGTAGGCCAATCAATCAGTCAGCCAGCGCAACACACTATTGTAAAACTATTCGCCCCGTAGTCGTTGTTGCCATTCCGCATCAATTTTGTGAGCTTGTTCAGCTTCTTGCTCAATCAGCTCTTTTTCGGTGGTGTAAGCCAGATTGTCCTGGGTAATCACCATTTCTCTAGCAAAGTCTTGGGCATAGGCAAGTTTTTGTTGCACCGTTTCATTCAGCTCATTGAATTGGGCCGCCCGGAGTTGACGCTGGTCATTGCGGCGGTTTACCCCTCGGTTGCGCCACTGAACCCAAAAGTAGCGGAGGAATGGAATCGCCAAAAAGGCAGTGCCATAGCCCAGCAATACCCAAAAAATGGATTGGACAAAGGCCACAAGACCACCCAGTTCGACAGCAGCGGTGCCATCAACCAAGAGGCCATAGAGCACTAAGGCCCCAATGAAATTGAGCGACCCCAACCCGATCGCCAGCAAAATTTGCCCCGCACTGGCCTGACTGAAACGCCAGGGAAATTCCTTGAGGTAAGCGGCAACAGGAACATTTTGTTGATCGATCGCGGTTGTTTGCAAATCGGGGAAATGGTACACCAGTTGCCCAGCGGGGCTGACTTCGGGCCGCCCGTTGAACCGGGTCAGCACCGGCAACATGTATTCTTCGTATTCCTGGGCGAAACCTGTGCCCAAATCATCGAGATAGGGCGCAATCTGTTCGGCAATGACGGCCCCCCGGTGGTTGCGGATAACGGTGGCGATCGCCTGCCACCGTCGCGCTTCGAGATCGGCATTGGGGTTGCCATCACCAAATAGGAAGGAGAAAATCGACTCCAAAAAATTTAACCGTGGGGCTTCGCCAGTTGTTTGGGCCACCTGCTGTCGGGCATAGCGGCGATCGCCATAATCGGGGTAAAAAATCCAATACAAATCTGGCCAATAGAAACTGGGCATGATGACACCACCGCCCCCAGAATCGCGATCGCTGGAGTCATTATCATCACCACTGTTGGCACTCGCCGCGATCGTGATAATCAAAATAGTCACGAAGATCAACACGATGGACAGCAGCAGAAGCAGGCCAAAGGAAATCCGAATTAAGTAAAATAAAACGCGCCAGATCTTGTCCCACAAGGCTTGCAAGCGCAGGCGCAAATACTTGTTCCGCAGCATCGCACGGAAACTGCGCGGGAACAGATAAACCACATCGCCAGTGTCTGCAACCTGAAGGTGCCCCTGGGTGTCTGAGGCCAATGCGAGTAAGGCTTGTTCGGCCAAGCGCACATCCATTCCCACTTGGGCCGCCACATCCCCCGCCGTCACCCGATAATCTAGTTGCTCAACTGCCGTCATAATTTCGGCATTGGGGGCCATAGTTTGGTCTCTCCCACACATCAACTCACTTCTCTAGTATAGAAAGTTATCGAAAGTGGCTGGCAGCACCGTGAGGGGGGAAACCGACCTTGCCAGGTGGGTCAGGCCAAAATTGCCTCTAACAGCGGGGTCGCGCCAAAGCGAATAGGATCGGTACAGGGTAAGCCTGTTTGGTCGCTGATATGGGCGATCGCGGCGTGGGCATCGGCCTCTGTGAGGTGGGCGGTATTCAGGGCGATCGCAGCCACGGGGGTCGGGGCAAAACTGCCAGTTCCGGCTGCCACTACTTCATACAGGCGAATCACCTCCGGCAACGGTGGAATCGCAATCTCTGGAATCCGACTGAGGTGGGTTTGGTGGGCGCGATGCACCAGAATTAAATGGGTGGGTTGGCTCCCTCGGATGAGGGGCAATGTTGCCGTTGACGAAGGATTGATCAGTGAACCCTGGCCTTCGATATGCAGAATGTCATGAGTCCGCCCAAAGGCCAACACCATTTGCTCTACCGCCCCAGACGCAAAATCTACCCGCACCGCATCCAGGGCAATGCCGTCTCCGGCGATCATCAAACCAGCCTGCCCCGATGCCAAAAATTTTGAGCGTAACCCTTGGGCTTGGCTAGCTTTATGGAGCGCAATGCTGGTAGACATTTTGCCGATCGCCATATCCGTTCCGACCGTGAGCACCCGCAAACAGGAGAGATGCCGCGCCAACCCTTGCCCCACAGCCAAATTAGCCGGTTCCTGCCGCATATCCCACAACCACTGCCCCGGTCGCAGCAAGGCCACCAATTCAGGATCGGCCATCAAGCGAGTGTGGAGCCCGTTCGCCACGGAAAGACCTGCCGCGATCGCCTGTTGAATGTCAGCCCGCCATGCCGCTGGCAACGCGCCTCCCGTCGGCGCAATCCCCACCACCAACACATCCGGTTGATAGGGCAACGCCTCGGCAACCGACCCAACAATCGGTGCGGTTCTGGCGAGGCCCGTGAGTTCCGCCAAGGACTCCCCGGCAGCTTCGTGATCGATGACAGCCACAACGTCCGCTTCACTAAACCGCAGGACGGCTAGCCCCGTTTTGCCGCGATCGCCCCGCAAGCCGCCATGCAATAAAATCGCCAACCGATGATGAGATCTCAGCATACCCTTAACTCGCGATCGCCCCCAACGACTATCACCTCAGACTATGCCGGAACTTGGCCGCTCCTGCAACCCATGCAGACTCCGCAGGCCATCCATCACAACGGATTGAGACGATCAGGACTGGCGATCGCCGCACCCATGCCCCATTTTGCCGCTGGCGCGATCGGGCCATCCTAATGAGGCATCCAAACGATAATATTGCGCTGCACGTTCATTACAAGCTGAGTCAGCGGTAGTTTAACCTGCACATCACTGAGTTCTGAATAGGAGTCATAATCAAGTTTGCTTAAAAGCTGCATCAGGTCTTGCTCAGATTGACCAGAGATAGCTAAGGTTTTGGGATGTACTTCAATCATTAGATTTGGCTTTCTCGTTTGAATGAGATCTATAGCACCTTGTAAGCAGGCATATTCGCTACCTTCTACATCGAGTTTAATGAGTATTTTTCCAGGCAATTTTTGCCAGTCTAGGAGTTGGTCAATTAGTTTAATTGAGACACTCAACCTTGAGTAACCATGAGTTGCAGAGTGATCGGCATAAAGCCCAGCAGAACCAGATGTGCATTGAGGTCTGAAGAAATCAATGACTCCCGCCCGATCGCCCACAGCTGTTGCATAAACCTGGTAGGGACTGCTGGCATTTGCCTGGAGCGATCGCCGCACGGCTTCGGCTAGCTGGGGTTGCGGCTCAATAGCAACAACACAGCCCCCAGGGCCAACAAGATGACTAGCCGCGATCGCAAAACTACCGTGATTGGCACCCACATCAATCAGCGTGTCGCCCTCAGCCAATACTTTGGCTAGAACCTGCACATCAGAAGCAGGACTGGTTAACTCTCGGATAACTGCAAACAACCGAGGATCCGTTGGATCAAGCGTGACCACATAGTCCCCTAATTGCAGCGTGAGATAGTCATATCGGTGCGTCCGTTGGGAAAGCATGGCGATCGCCCGGAACACGGCCTTGCCACCCCATAAATATTCGGCCCCTGTTAACTGAAAATAAAGGTGAGCGTAGCGATCAAACCCGCGATACAACCAGGGCAATTGCGCCGCGATCGTGGGGGTCATGTGATCGCGCCAGTTCGTTGCATGAAACAGCCAGTCTCCCGGAGAGGGATTTTGTGGAAAGCACCAAAATGGTTCTAACCCAGACCGCGATCGCAACCACTGCCACACTACAATAGGACTCACCTTAGATGACGATTCCATACTCACCAGCTCATCACATCGCATTACTGCTAGCATAATGACCGACTGACCAAAGTGCCGTATTTAGCATCACCAAAGACAGTTTTGTTGCAGAACTTCATCGGGTTGTAGCGGTAGCGTATGGATGCGCCACGGGCGATCGCCCCTTTGGTCGGGCCGCAGCCTGTTGATTGCCGGATCCAACCGAACAGTCTAGCGCCAACAATTTTTCTCTATCGTTATTTTTCTCTATCGTTGTGATAGGCCACCCATTGCCTTAGTTTTTAACACTTTAGTTTTTTAACACTGTTTCTACTGCTGATTCAAACCATGATAGAATGCAACCTTTTAAAAATCTTCCACGCTGCATTCCAGTCTCAATTTCTGCGATGTAACAATATGTTTTATCTGTCTTAAAAGATGTTGTTGTTTGCGACCTTTTCCAAATATCCTAATAAACCTTAGGGCACTGATGCCGCGATGCTGATTGCGGTGGAGTGCAACAGTTCATCCCATCCTTGAAACGGCAACTCAAACACTTAGAAAAATGGCACAGGATCAGCAGTCAACCGTCATTATCACAGGCGCATCCTCTGGCGTTGGGTTATATGGAGCCAAAGCCTTAGCCGCAAAGGGCTGGCATGTGATCATGGCCTGTCGAAACATTGAGAAAGCGAAAAACGCTGCCGAATCCGTTGGAATGGCTCCTGGCAGTTACACTGTTATGCCGTTGGATTTAGCCTCGCTAGAGAGTGTCCGGCAGTTTGTTGACAAGTTTCGGGCGAGTGGCAGAACGCTCAATGCCCTGGTTTGCAACGCGGCTGTCTACATGCCCCTGGCGAAAGAACCCCAGCGCAGTGTCGATGGCTATGAATTGTCCGTTGCTACTAATCACTTGGGACACTTTTTGCTATGCAATTTGATGCTTGATGATCTAAAAGCATCGCCCGCCGCCGACAAACGGTTGATCATTTTGGGCACAGTGACCGCAAACCCCAAAGAACTGGGTGGGAAGATTCCCATTCCTGCACCACCAGATCTGGGCAATTTGGAAGGGTTTGAAGCTGGGTTCAAAGCGCCCGTCACGATGATTAATGGCAAGAAATTTAAGCCTGGAAAAGCCTATAAAGACAGCAAGCTTTGTAATGTGCTGACCATGCGGGAACTGCATCGGCGCTATCACCAGTCAACTGGCATTACCTTTAGTTCGTTCTATCCAGGTTGTGTAGCCGATACGCCGCTCTTCCGCAATCACTATGCGCTTTTCCGCACCATTTTCCCCTGGTTCCAAAAGAATATTACAGGGGGCTATGTGACCCAAGAGCTGGCGGGCCAACGGTTGGCGGCAGTTGTGGCGGATCCGGAATACAAACAATCGGGGTCATACTGGAGTTGGGGCAATCGGCAAAAGCCCGGTCGGCAGTCCTTTGAACAGGAAGTTTCGGATGAGGCACTGGACAACGATAAGGCCCAAAAGCTGTGGACATTGAGTGCCAAGTTGGTTGGGTTGCCTGCTTAGGTGGGCGATCGCCGAGTTTTGGTAATTTACGCCACTGCACCCCAGCCTGGCACCATGAAGTTGACAGATTAGGTTTTGCCTCCGCGATGTAAACCACACCATAAAAAAGCCCCAGACCGAAATCTGGGGTTTCTTTTTCTAGTAAAGGGAGCTGTCTAGAAAGAAGAGGAGAGAGAAAGACAATCAAGTCATTGCGACCTAGTCGTTCAGCAGGAGGAGGGGCGATCGCCCAGCTCAGCCTGGCATGATCCCTGAACGAAGACACGGTTCATGATTTATTGCTGGGCCACTGTGATGGTTTGTGGTGCGGCACCATGCTCAGGGGTGGCAGGCGAGAACGCCCAGGAAAAGGCAGTCGCCATCAGCAGAAAGGCAAGGATGGCAAAGCTGGTTTGACAAAAGAGGGGAAAGGCGGAACTCCGTGACATAGGAACCTCCTGTGAGGACTTGGGGTGGGGGCGGAGCGGTGGGCTGGAGCCGGGGAAGCTCGAAACTCTAAAGCTCTACTGTATTCATCATCCTGGATTTGCCCAATTCCTGAAGTGATAGGAAGCTGGGTTGCTGGTGAGAGTAGGCGCAAAGGGGAGTGAGGCGGGGCGGCCTCAGGGGTGATGGGTAGCTTACTTGAAGGTGATCATGATCACAAAGAGCACAGCCTAGTAGAGCAGACTGGTAGGTTGGACGGTTTTGCCGAGTAAAATGCGATCGACAAATTTGGCAATGAGCTGATTAGCCAAAGTGGTGTCTTGCAAGTTGCCTAAGATGTGTTGGAGATCTTCTGCCCCATCGAGATAGCGGGTTTGGTATCGCGTAATCCGTGCAGTGAGATCAGCAGTATCCACTTCGGGGTGAAACTGAAAGCCGTAGAAGGGTTTGTCCTGAATTTTGAAGGCGTGATAGGGACAGCGATCGGAATACGCCAGAAGAATGGCCGCTTCAGGCATAGCGATCGCCCGTTCTTTGTGGCCAGAAACGGCCCAAAATCCGTTGGGGAGATCATGAAATAGGGCATCACTGGCGGCAGCTTCGGTCAGCCACAGGGGATAGGTGCCCATTTCCATATTGGGTTTGTCTACGATGACTTTGCCGCCCAAGGCTTCCACCGCAACCTGAAAGCCAAAGCAGGAAGCAAAAACGGGGATATTAGCCTGGAGGCAGTATTGAATCAAGGCTTGGGACGGCAGCACGAAAGGATAGCGATCGGGCTGGGTGACAGAGGCATCACTGGAACCGCCGACAAATAACGCATCATAGCCATCAATACAATTGGGGGCAAAGGCGGGGGTTTTGAACACATCGAGGACGGTGAACTGGGCTGCGTCTAATTGGCTGAACCGCACAAACTCATTGAGTTCCTCTTGGCGGGTTGTCTCATCATCGCGGATTTGAAGCAACAAAATTTTCAGATCTTCCCGCTGTTTGTTCATGGTGCGATCGCCCTAAGCCCTAGAAAGTTACTGACGGGAAAGTGTAGCAGTTTATGGGGGGCCAATGTGGTTTTCCCGGTTGGAATGCTTGCACCTTGGTTTGGTTCAGTTTGCGACGAGGCGTAAATGGGCTCCCCCCACCAGTGCATCAAGCTCCGACTTGGGATCCAGCCCAAAGCCCTAGCCACAGCAAAGGCTGCTTATCGACTGCCCCCCCCTTTACGGCGTTGGGGAATGCCAGGTTTGGCGGCGATCGCCCCCTGGTCGAAGGTGAAAGGAGCGATGGAGCAGGAAGCACCAGACTGGGAAGAGAACGCCTGGGCAAGGACAGAAATGGTCGGCGGGGTGGGGGTCATGGCTGAATTTACAATGAATTCTGGTAGGAAGAGGATCGCGATTAACCATACCCACCTGTGATTTACGGTGTGCCGAGCCGTTTTAATCATTAGTGCTCCTTAGAACCCTGATTTAATCCAATAAGTTTTTCTATTTAATACCAGAATACCAAGACCGGGAGTGCCCCGGAATACCTCCGATCGACATACTTCTCACGGTATAGCCCCGGTGGGCAAGGGGACTTTGGGGGAAAGAATTCTGCCACAACGGGTTAGCCAAATTCAATTAGGGCGAAGGAGGCTATGTTAAGAATTGGGTACTGTCAAAATTTTTCACCCCGCCCACGAGAATCCCCTATCAATGGCACAATCAAAGGGAACAGGTTGGCGAGAGCAGTGAAGCGAGCATGACAGAGGCAGAAGTTGTAGTCACGGTAAAGCTGTTTGCGGCCTATCAGGAAGCCTACGGCGTACCCGAACTCCAGTTAACCTTGCCTGCGGGAACCGCGATCGCCGCAGTCCGCGATCGCCTCTTGGCGGAGCATCCAGAACTGGAACAATGGCGGGAGCTGACTCGTTTTGGCCGCAACCTGGAGTTTGTGCCCCCAGAAACACTCTTGCACAACAATGATGAGATTGTGTTGGTGCCGCCCGTCAGTGGTGGTTAGGCAGTGATGGTTATGGCTAAAGGCAGAGTCGCGGGATTACCCCCAGGCTGCGGTCAATTCTTTCTGTAAATTCTGCCCACGGCCAACGGGCTAAGCCTGTTGTTGCTGAAAGAGGCGAATGAGGGTGCGGGCTTCCACCATCGCATTGTGGTTTTGGGCCACCAAGCTGGCCCCCGCTTTACCCATCTGGGCGAGTTCGGTGGGGGGGGTTTGCAGAATCTGGCGCATGGCCTCAGCAAGATCGGTGGCAGATCCGGCAGGGACGAGCCAACCACTTTTGCCCGGTTGCACTAATTCGGGGATGCCCGCAATGTAAGTGCTGAGAACGGGGCGACACAAGCCCAGAGATTCCATGATAACGACGGGTAAGCCTTCGGCAAAGCTGGGAGCGACTAAGACTTGGGCCGATAGAATCTGTTGTTGGACTTGGGCATTGGTGGCCCATCCGGTAATTTCAATGTGGTTTTCTAAATGGAGGCGCTGGATCAAGGTTTCGATTTGCGATCGCAAAGGGCCATCTCCAACCAAAATCACTTTGAACTGGTGCCCCTCGGCAGCGAGTTGACTGGCGGCTTCAATGAGCGTCAGGTGGCCTTTTTGCTCTGACAAACGCCCAACGCAGACAAACCGCCGTTCGGCAGGAATGGGCACGTAGGGATGGGCCAGAAACATTTCGTCTACACCGCAATGGACGATATGGATTTTTGACCATTCTTTGTAGTCACACCAGCGATAAAGTTGGCTTTTGCCAAAGGAACAAACAGCCACGACAAAAGCGGCGTGCTTAATTTTTTCACCCAGGGCGATCGCGGCGGGTTTGTCGAATTCTTCCGGGCCGTGGACGGTGATGCTGTATGTTGGGCCACCGAGTAGATGACAGAGCATCGCGACCGTGGCGGAATTAGTCCCAAAGTGGGTATGAACATGGGCGATCGCCGCTCGCTCAAACCAGTGCAACAACACACAAGCTTCGGCCAGATAGGCAAAATTGAGTAATAGACCGCGATCGGATTTCCAGCCAATTTTGCCAGTGTGCCCACAGGCTGCGATAAAGCGTCCAGGCCGGGTCAGGGCGACTCGGAGCAAATGGCCCAATAAACCCTTGATCCCGACTTTGAGAATGTAGCGAGTTTTGGTGGTTTCCTCTTGGTCAGCCGCATCTACGACTTCTGCATCAATCGAACGGATGGAAAAGCGCCAAACGGCAATGCCCTGAGCCTCTAAGGCAGCAATTTCACGGCGAATAAAACTGTGACTCGTTTTCGGGTATTGATTGACCAAATAGGCAATGTTCATACGTTTCAAAACTTAGAAGGTCTAAACAATCGAGTGCACAGGGTCGGTGTCCAGCGGGGCACGGAGGCGCAGCTAACCCATCCTATTCGGCAGGGTGCTGGAGGTTTGGGTCGCTCCAGTTGCCTGAAGAGGAACTTTCCAGATCTGAGGACTGGCGATCGCCAGCGCTGAAACCAAACACTCTCAAGGCATTGGGCCGGAGAAACTTGTTAGCGGGGCGTGTCTCGCTCTGTCCGTACCCACGCTTTTTGGGGTTTGAACAGGAATGAACAATAAAGCGGAATTTTCCACAAAATGTACAGAGGCACCATCAGCAAAGTCTTGGCGGGCAGTTCGCGCCGACAAAATTTTGCCCACCCCAAAATAATAGAACCGACAATCAGGCCACCTTCGATGCCAAGCAGGATAAGCGGAAGGGGAGAAGCGCCAGCCCAAGCAGCGATCGCGCTGACAATGAGCAACAGTAACCACATCATCACTAGCAAGGAGAGGGGCGGCACACACAGATCGAAGGCAAGACTCAGGAGGTCTAAGCGCCCTTGCCGCAGGCCAGCCAGCAACAACCGGGGAACTTGAGTTTTGAGGGTATGCAAATGCCCGTGTTCCCAACGAGTGCGTTGGCTTTTGGCCGCTTCTCGTTTTTGCGGGAGAACGCTCGTGACCCGTGCCGAATTCCCCAGCAGCGGCGCAGCCCCCGCGATCGCCAAGTCTAGCCCAAGCTGCATATCTTCTACGATGTTGCCGCTGGCTAAGGGTGCGTCTTTGATCAAAGGCCACGGAAAAGCCATCCCCGTGCCTGTGAGCAAGCAAGGAAGCGAGAGGCGATCGAGGCCCACTGGTCGCACTAGATTTTTGAATGTAAACGCCAACATTGAGATGGAGTCTTTGGGCGATGGGTTAGGCGGTTGGGCCATGAGATAAACCGCCTGAACGGGCCGCTGTTTCAGGGCTGCCAAGGTCGCAATTTTCCGCAAGCTATCCCGCTCAGCAATGCAATCAGCATCCATAATGACGACAACATCTGGCGGGGACGCTGCAATGTATTGAATCCCGTAATCCAAGGCATAGCCCTTGCCCCGGCGCTCAGTGTCGTAGCGTTCCAAGACTGTCGCCCCCGCTTTACTCGCCAGCGCAGCAGTCTGATCAACGCAGTTGTCAGCCACCACAATGAGGCGATCGCCCGCAGCTAACTCACTCCGAATCGCTTCGACTGTTGTCGTAATGCCCCCCTCTTCATTGTGGGCAGGCACCAAAACATCAAGCCGAGGCCGCTGCAACGGGGCATCCCCCAAACGATCGCGCCGGGGAAATAGGGCAGCCACACACTCAATTGCCAAGACCAAGCCAGGGACAAACACAATGGCCGCAATGAGCAGTAGCCCTATACTGACACCAATCAAACCGTTCTCAATCCATGCCACGAGGAACTCCTTCCACATCATCACTTCAAAACGCTTGTCTCAATGGCGTTCCGCCATAGGTTGACGCAGTCGTTTTCTAAGTTCTGGCAGAACTTCATCTAGTAATCCCTAGCAGCAGCCTGAGCTATCACCTGGAATAAACCTTATTGCAATAAAATTCCCAACCGGGTTGAGCGTAACCAAAGGCGACGAACCCCTACTTCACGGCATCCTGTGATTCTTTCAGTTTGCCAAAGAAGGCCGAGGGTACTTCATCCAGGGTGGCAAATTGCCCCGCCGGTCTACGCCCATGTTTGCGACTTGGCGAATTAGCCACGACACCAAGGATAGGCTGATGATAGCGTTTGAGGTCTGCAGAAACCTGCTTAAATTGCGATCGCTTCGTTTTGTTCAACCCCACCACCATCAAAATACCGTCGGTATGAGCCGCCAGAAAATTCACATCCGTTTGGCCCGCCAATTCTGGCAAGTCATAAATAACCAAATCATAGGTCTCGCGGAAGTGCCGAATTAAACTTTTTAACTCCGGCGAGGCAAACAGTTTCGTTGAGTGCGGCTGCACCGGGCCAGTTGTCAAAACAGACAAGTTATCTTCTGAGATCACCGGCTGAATCACATCTTCAGGGCTGACTCGATAACGCAACACATCCGTCAACCCTCTTTGGTTAGGCACCATCAGCAAGGTGTGGAGTTGGGGGGCAATTAAATTGGCATCGACCAACAAAACCCGCTGCCCCATCGAAGCCGCAGTGCGAGCCAAGTTAAGCGCGACAGTGGTTTTGCCATCCCCTGGAGCCACCGAGCCAATGGCTAAATTGCGTACCGTCAACCCACTTTCTAAAAAGCGCAGGTTGGTGTACAACGCCGCAAAGGAATCCGCTATGGGATTCGACCCCTTAGTCACTAACCCATTCGCAAACCCATCCACCCCTTTGCTGGGCGGGATAGCCCCCAAAAACGGCACTTGCACCCCATCTTCCAAATCAGTGGAGGTCACAAAGGCATTGCGCATTTTTTCCCGGAGTAGGGCCGCCAAAAAGCCAACCGCCACGCCAGCAAGTACCGTAGCCATCAACATGGGCTTTGCCTTCTTCCCACGGGAAGCCAACGGCTGGCCAGTAGCCGGATCGCTCGCCAGTTTAGGTTTAGAAATAATTTCCCACGGAACTTCTTTCTGTGCCGCTTCCACCCGCAAGGTTTCCCGTTGCAGCAGGAACTGGTTCAACGTTTTAGTGGCAATGTCAAGCTGCTGTTGCAAGGTGTTGTACTGCCGCACAATCGCAGGCAGTTGAGTAAGCCGCTGATCCAACTCGTTTTCCGTCTGAATAATTTGGTTATTCCTGGCTTGCAAAGCTTGGGTTTGGTTAGTGGAGGCGACCAATTGCCGAATCAACCCCACACGCACCTCATCTTGGAAGGCTAAAACGTTGCTGGTACGCGCAACATTGGGAGCTGTGCCGCTCAGAATCGTAGCAGCTTCCTGGCCGATCAAACGGTTAAGGTTCCGTTCTTGGTCGCGCAGACGTTGCACAACGGGGCTGGCTTCGTTATACCGCGCCAGGTTAGTCGCAATCTTGGCTTCAACGGCAGTGAGTTGTTGCAACAGGTCTTGATAGAGCGGATTTTGGCTAAGAGAAGCTGCGGCAAGGGCCTGGTCTGGCCCCAAGCCAAGCTGCCGCTGTAAGCTCATCATCAACGTTGCCTGTTCGCGCAGGGCCGTTTCTGTGGTTAGCTTTTCTTTTCGCACGTCGCGCAGTTGATCGGCAACCTGTTGGTTTTCGATTTCAGGATCGGTAAAGCGGTAGCGCTGGCGAATGGCCTGAATCTGCGATTCCAAGGCATTTACCCGTTGTTGCAAAGCGGGTAGTTGGTCTTCGATGAATTCGACACCACCGCCAATTCGGGTTTTCCGGTCTTCTAAACTAAACCGCAAGTAACCTTCGGCTAGTTTTTCCAAAACAAATTGGACTTCTTGGGGATCAGACCCGGTATACCCCACTTGAATTGTGCGGGTTGAGTCTAGGATATTGGTTCCGACCCGAGCAACGGTAAAGTTTTGCTTTTTGAGGTCGCGGGCCAGGGAGGCCGCAGACACATCTGGATAGCGACTTTGGATTTGGGCCGAAATTTTGGAAAGCAGTTCAGGGCTTTGGAGCACCTGGAGCAGGGTCGGATAGTCTACGGTGCTGTTGTCCTGGTTGGACTGGGCACGGGAAATAGCAGTAGGGTCAGTGGCACGGGCTTGGGAGGAAATGGGTTCTACCAGAATTTCAAAACTACCTTCGTAGCTGGGTGCAGTTTTGATGTAGTTCAGCACACCCAAGGTGCCAAAGACGCCAGTCACAAGCAAAATGAGAGGAATGTTACGGCCAGCAACGCCGATGAGGGGCCGTAATTTCAAGCCACCTTTTTTAGGTTCGGTTGTGTCGGCAGTGGGGTCTGCTGAACCGGCAGAGGGAACATCGGCATAAGTGTGCCCGTTGGTGGGGTATTCCTGAAAAGTGTTACCAGCTTGCATACTAACCTCTTCTACTCCATTGAATCCGTGTTGCCGCTGCTCGTTCGTGATGCACTTGAAACTAACGTTAAGGTACTGTTTGGGGATGCTTAGGTCGCTTTGCGATCGCTGCGTAAGCTGAGGGTTTTGCTCCGAATCTATTCTCTTCGCAGGTTCAACAGGTTACGAAATCCTGAAATTCCGCCAAAGATGGTCAGCGGCACCCCAAGGGCAGTTCCCAAGAAGTCGCTGGCTTTAGCAATAAACGTGCGATTAACGACAATAATGTCGTTGTTATGAAGCCGAGGGTTTCGATCTTCATTCATATTTTGATCAAGATCGATGGACACTTTTCGGCGGGTCACAGTGCCATTGGGGTTCAACCGAATTAGATCTACGTCTTTGCGGCTCGCTCGACCTCCGACAAATCCGCCTGCTGTCATAATAGCCTGATTCAGAGTTGTGTCAGGTCTTACCTGTAGGGTTCCCGGAGTTGGCACTTCGCCCACCACACTGACACTAATAGCAGAGGGAGAAAAGTTACTCACGGCCACTTGACGGGCTTCTTCCGAATCCAGCACAGTGGCTTTGGGCACTTCAATCGTATCGCCATCTCGCAGGAGAATGTCTTGACGGAGATCGCCCTCACTGAGGAACCTCCAGAGATTAATGCTAATCAAATCTTCGCCACCGTTGACGCGGGGACGACGGATTCGGACTTCTCGCACATTGGCCAGTTGGGTGATGCCACCTGCCGTTTGGAGGGCTTGGCTAACGCGGGGAAACTGGTTCCCCCCTTCGGAGGCGGTGCGCTGGTTGAGGCTGGCTTGGGTCACTTCGTTGCTGATGACGGCAATGAGGTAGGAACCGGGGCGGTTCACTTCGCCAATGACCCCAACTTTGAGAGGACGGGGAGCCACAAGGCTGATAGTAATAACTGGGTTACGGATGAAGCGACTGTAGCGTTCAGCCAGAATTCTGGCGGCGGCATCCAGAGTGAGCCCTGCGATGGGAACGCTGCCGATCCAGGGGAGGTTCAAGGTGCCGTCTACCAGGATGGTATAGCGCTGTTCGAGGGGGAGTTCGGGGGTAATGTCAAAAATATCAACACGCACAATATCCCCCGGGCCCAGGACGTAGGATTCGCCCACATCCACCCCCACGGGAATGCCATTAATGGTGTTGGGCAGTTGGGTCGGCACCAGGGTAGCGGGTTCGCTAGGAACAGGTTGAATGAGGGGGGTGGGGGTAGGTTGGGCCGCCGCCGGTAGAACATAGAGGGAACTAAACGCGACCGAAAGGGTGAGGCTCGTGAGTGACTTGGGGGTTGTCCTAATCATGGGGCAATGCAACTGATGCTTGATGAATTATTTGTTAGCGAAAGATACAAACCCTGGTGGTGCGATCGCGGCATCACGGCTGTGTAGTTGAGCGTTTTTGGGGAACCGAACAGCTAATTTCAATACGGTTTGGGCGGTTTAGAACGGGCGATCGCAATGGATGGACTGAACAAAGAAGGCCAATAGCGTTAGGGCACACCCGGTCAAGCCGGAAGCAGATTGGTTAGCATCCAGTCTAGCCAACCACCTGCAAAAATCAATACTTTATCGGCTTTTTTGAGGGTTGGCATGGCCAAAGACACGGGCACAATATCCTAATGTAAAGCCCATTATGCGTATTTTCACCAGTCAATTGACATGGTTTGGCCCTTGCCTTTATCTAAGTTTTACATCCAGCTGGATTCCGCCGGGGTAGATACAAGAGTTCATAAAGATTGCTTTCAGACGACTGAAAAGCGGCAATTTTCGTCGGGTTCCGGTGTTGGGGTTTGCTTGATTTCGCTACGATGAGTGGGATTCTTCTGGCTTAGCAGGCCCTGGAGAACAGCACAGTTTGCGATCGCCCCTAGGATTGATCGCGCCGTCAGGGGATGACTTGACTCCGGTCACACATTGCAAATTTTTGTAACCAACAGCGGCCCAAAATGGGCGGGGGGCGATCGCAGTGCCAGTTCCCGGCCTTGCGCCAGTTATCTTAAGGAAGCAGTAAGGCAGACTCAAACACAGAAGCTTCAGTTCACAAGTCGTCCCTCACGCAATCGGGGCGATCGCCCAGCGTCGGGGCAGGGTGCAATTGCAAACTAAATGTTGCATGCAATTATGTTGTTGTCTCTTGGATGAGGAAAACGTATGGGGAGTCCGCTTGTTCCCTTGGTCATGTATTCTTGGGTTCCAGTCATCTTCTATATCTATCTGCGCCATCCAGCGCAGCGGGCCATCATCATCGGGTTTATCGTTGCGACCCTATTTTTACCCGTGGTCTCGTTTAAGTTTCCTGGCATCCCGGACTACACCAAGATGACAGCCACCAGTTATGGCATCTTACTGGCAACTGCGGTGTACGACTCAGGGCGCTTTAGCCAGTTCCGCTTTAGCTGGATTGACGTGCCCATGTTGCTATGGTGCGTCGCCGCCCCGGTTCTATCATCCCTCACCAATGGGTTAGGTGCGTATGATGGCTTTGCGACAGCCCTATATATCACCGTGACCTGGGGGGTTCCCTACTTCTTGGGCCGCTTATACCTAGGCAATTTTGAAGGGATGCGACAGTTGGCGATCGGGATCTTCGTCGGCGCATTGGTTTACGTGCCCTTTGCCTGGTACGAAGGCCGCACCTATTCCAGCTTGCACAAATTGGTCTATGCCCTGGATACGGGTCGGGATGCGGCCCAGAGTTTCCGCTATGGGGGCTATCGTCCGCAGGTTTTCATGGAGCATGGCTTGATGCTGGGGGCGTGGTTTATGACCGCTTGCCTGGTCGGTATCATGCTCTGGAAGACCAAAACCCTCAAGAAAATGTGGGGCTTATCTATTGGTGCCCTGATGACCATTTTGTTGCTGACATTTGTGGCGGCACGGTCAACCGGGGCGTATGCGCTATTTTTGTTTGGGGCCATTATTTTGGTGATGGCCTGGCAGTTCCGCACGGCTTTGTTAGCGTGGGTGATGGTCGGCGGGATCTGTCTTTACCTCTATACCAGTGTCATGGGGACTTTGCCTGCCCACGACATTCTCAACTTTATGGGCCAGATATTTAGCAAAGATCGGGTCGGGTCGGTGGAGTTTCGATTCAACAACGAAGAAGTTTTGGGGGCGAAGGCGCGGCAACGAATGTTATTTGGCTGGGGTGGGTTTGGCCGTAACCGGGTGTACGACGAATACGGGGAGGATACCACCGTTACCGACAGTTTGTGGATTATTGCTTTTGGGATTAACGGGGCCTTTGGTCTGGCAAATATGACTGGGGCGATTTTGCTGCCCAGTGTGGCGTTTATGGTGCGGTATCCGGCCAAAACGTGGAAACACCCGACGATCGCGCCGTCCTCAGTTATTGCGGTTTGTCTGGTGCTGTATATGTTGGATTGTTTGCTGAATGCCATGCTGAACCCAATCTATATCTTGGCTTCGGGGGGGTTAGCAGGGGTCGCCATCCAATCCAAACAATCCTCGGAGGCCCAACTCAACCCCAAACCCGCCAGACCCGTCCGGCGGCGAATTTTGGCTCCGGTGCCCACCAGCCAAAGTTAGCGGGTGAAATAGTGTAGAACGATACAGCAGAAATCGCCTGAATCTGGTGCTGGAGGCCGCGAATAAACAAACTTTAACTAAAATTTAAATCATAATTTAGCCTGCTGAGGCGTTCCGATTTAACCCTTACTTTGAGGTGAAATCACCACTGGTTGGAGATACCCATTGCTCAACCAATCTCACCTCCGAAGGATAAATAAATCGATATGGCACGTGTCAAACGAAATCGCTCTACGAAATTCCTCAGGTTGAATTTGCCAAGACCCTGGGGCACAGCATCCTGGCTTTGGTTGTTTAGTCAAGCGACCCCGCGATCGCCAGTTCAATGGTCAAAAGGTGGCTGGCTACTGGCAGGTTTTTTCAGTGTATTGACGATCGCCGGGTTACTCGCGGGGCCACTGATGACCGCAGCAGTCGCCCAAGCGGCCAGTGCAGAACCACCGAAGATTGACTCCGGCGACACGGCCTGGATCTTGACTTCGGCGGCGTTAGTGTTGTTTATGACCCCAGGCTTGGCCTTCTTTTATGGTGGCTTGGTGCGATCGCGCAACGTCCTCAATACCATGATGATGAGTTTGATTGGGATGGCGATCGTGGGGGTGACGTGGGTATTGTGGGGCTACACCCTCAGCTTTAGTGTGGGGGCTTTGCAAGATGGCTTTGCCCAAGGGCTAGAAGGATTTATCGGCAATCTGAACTGGCTGTTTTTAAACAACGTTGCCGCCGATGCTCCTGACCCGATTGGGTACGGTGCGACGATTCCGCACCAAGTCTTCATGGTGTACCAGATGATGTTTGCCATGATCACGGTGGGGTTGGTTTCTGGGGCGATCGCCGAACGCATGACCTTCAAAGCCTTTTTCTGGTTTGTCATTTTATGGTCTACTTTCATCTATTGCCCGATGGCCCACATGGTTTGGGGTAAAGGCTTTTTGGCGGCGCGGGGTTCCCTGGACTTTGCGGGTGGCACTGTTGTCCACATCAGCTCTGGGGTATCAGCCTTAGTGGCGGCATGGGTGCTGGGTTCGCGGAAAGATTACATGATCCGACCGATCATTCCGCACAATGTCCCTTTCGTGTTGTTAGGCGTGGGCATGCTCTGGTTTGGTTGGTTTGGGTTCAATGCAGGTAGCGCGATCGCGGCGGGTGCGTTGGCCACGGTTGCCTTTGTTGCGACGACCGTTTCCGCTTCTGCTGGAGGGCTGGCCTGGGTATTAATCGAATGGTTTACCCGTGGCAAACCAACGGCAATTGGTCTTGGCAGTGGCTTTGTGGCAGGGCTAGTCGGCATTACACCGGCGGCGGGTTTTGTCACCCCGGTAGCGGCGATCGCGATCGGAGCTGCCACCGCAATTTGTTGCTTCTATGCCGTGAACCTGAAAGCCAAATGGCAATTTGATGACTCTCTTGATACCTTCCCAGTGCATGGTGTGGGGGGAACCGTCGGTGCTGTGTTGACCGGCGTTTTTGCGACCAAAGCGGCTAACCCCGCCCTGCTCCAAGAAGGATTATTGTTTGGTGGTGTCCCCCTATTTTTGGAAAATATTCTGGCCGTTGTGATTACCTACATCCTGGCGGGCGTTGGGACTTTCGCCATCTTAAAAATCCTGGGCAGCGTCATGAGCCTACGGGTGCGGCCTCAGGTGGAAGATGAAGGCTTGGATATCCATCTGCACGGGGAAGAAGCCTATGGAGCTAGCTTTGCCAGCGAGATTATCTTTGCGGCTAGCAGCCCAACGGCTGAAGAGTCCTCTAACCAGAGTGCAGAATAAGCAGCAGGCGATCGCGACGAACGCTATCAGTCTCGCGATCGCCGCCCTGAATATCGCCCCATGACCGTAGAGGTTCAGTCAGTCCCCCGAATAAATTCGAATTTTCGTCACATTGCCTTGCGGTTTCAGTAATTCCTTCTAAAATCTGAACCAATGCGTTGCAAGGATAGCAGTGTCTCAACGGTTCACGGTACGCTCCAAATCCTCCAGATGGTTGATGTGGCCTGGGTTAATTAGTGGTTTTGCTGTCGTTGCTTGCGGGTGGTGGTATCGTGAGCAGCTTTTTGGTTCGGCTCAGGTCAGTGCTTCCACAATTCCGGCCCCTGAGACGGTGGCCTCGCCCGTGGCCGAACCAGAGTTCGGCGTGCGCCAACAGTTGACCTATGCGGACTGGGTGCGGGTGTTGGAGCAAGAGGCGGCGGCGATCGCCCGGAAACACCCTGCCGAGCTGAATGTGTTGGCCGGAGATTCCCTCAGTCTCTGGTTTCCGCCCGGTTTGCTGCCCGAACGGGCCACCTGGTTGAATCAAGGCATTTCTGGCGAAACCTCCTACGGCCTGCTGAAACGGTTGCGCGGCTTTGAGCAAACCCAGCCCCAAATCATTTTTGTCATGATTGGCATCAACGACCTGATCCAGGGAGTGGGCGACGAAACCCTGCTGGCCAATCAACGAGAAATTCTGACTGCGTTGAAAACAGCCCATCCCCATGCCCGGATTGTACTCCAGTCCATTTTGCCCCACGGGGGCGATCGCGCCCGACAACGCTATCTAGCCTCGGTGGCGGGGAGTCCGATTTTACCCGTCCAACCGAAATGGGTTGACCGTTTACCCAAAATTTCCCATCAACACTTGCAACGGCTCAATGCCCAACTGGCGGCGATCGCCCAGCAGGAACAAGTCGAGTTTCTCAATCTATACGACTTATTTCTAGACGAGAATAATCTAATTCGGGCCGAACTCACGACGGATGGCCTCCATCTCAGTGCCGAGGGGTATGCCGTCTGGCGATCGCAACTGGAACAAGTCATGGCAACCTCACCCCCGCCCCCCATCCCCACCGAGGAGGGCTACCACATTTCTCCTTGAGAATGTCAAGATGAAAGCTGGAGACCAGTTATTCCGAAACCCTATGACGGAACAGCCTGACTCGATCGCCCAGCACTATCACCAGCGCACAAAATACAACCCCAAAACCATTCACGACAAAAGTAAACCCCTCGACTGGACCCAACAACCGATTCCATTCAAAGAATATAAAATCGGTGCGCTGTTTGACCTCAAACCTTTTTTTAACACCGCCCCCAGTAAGTTTGCCAACGACCTCGAAGGCCAATGGTGGCAACGCCTGTCCACCTTGTTGTGGTGTACCTATGGCATCACCAATGTTGATCGGGGCATGGGGGATGCGCTCTATCTGCGATCGGCCCCTTCCGCTGGGGGGCTGTATCCGGCTGAAGTTTACCTGATCTCGCGGGGCACCCCATTGCTGCCGGCAGGCTTGTTTAACTATCAACCGCGCACCCATTCCCTCATCCACTTTTGGGAAAACGATGTATGGAATAAGCTGCAAGTCTCCTGCTTTTGGCATCCCGTGTTGGAAAATACCCAACTGGCGGTGATTGTGACAGCGGTGTTTTTCCGCTCGGCGTGGCGCTATCAAGACCGGGGCTATCGACGGATCCATTTAGACATTGGCCACATTCTGGGGAATTTAGAACTGGCAGCAGCCATGACTGACTTTCGCCCCCATTTAATTGGGAGTTTTATGGATGAGGCGGTGAATCAGCTATTGTATCTGGAACCCAGCCAGGAAGGGGCGATCGCGGTGTTGCCGATCGCTGATCGCTTGCAAGTGCGGCAAAATCTGCCCCTGGCCAAAACTGTGATTCCGGCCCACCGCAAAACCGACTATGGCTCCATCCCCGATGGCCAACTCCTCACGGCCTTTCACCAGGCCACCCAGATCGACTACAACCCCAACGCCAAAGTCAATTGGAAATTGTCAGCCACCGATCGCCAACGGGTGGACAAATACAATTTTCCGTTTTGCACCAAAATTTCTACCGAAGCAGAATCAATCCCGTGGGGGCCAAACTTAGAACAACTGGAAGCAACCATTCGCAAACGGCGATCGACCCGTGCCTACACTGGCGAGTCCCTTGAGTTTGCGCTGCTCAAGAGTCTGCTGGACTTTGCCTACCAGCCCCAGCGCTACGTCAACCAGGGGCTGGATGCCAATCCCGATTATTGTGACCTCAGCCTGGTCGAAACGTTTATTGTGGTGTTGTCGGTGGATGGGTTGGAAGAAGGCTGCTACTACTACGCGCCAGCGGCCCAGGAATTACGCCAGATTCGGTTTAAAAACTTTCGCCACGAGTTGCACTTTCTCTGTTTGGGGCAAGATTTGGGGCGGGATGCGGCGGTGGTCTTGTTCCACACGGCAGATTTGCGGGCAGCAGTGGATACCTACGGCGATCGCGTCTACCGTTACCTCCACATGGATGCGGGGCACTTGGGCCAACGCCTGAACCTGGCAGCCAGTCGCTTAGGCATCGGGGTGAGCGGGATTGGGGGCTTTTTTGATGACCAGGTAAACGAGGTGCTCGGCATTCCCACCGACGAAGCCGTCCTTTACATCACCACCTTTGGTCAGCCCTATCGTCCTGCGCCCGGTCGCTAACCCTCGAGTTTGCCCTTGCGCGGCACAGAGTAGAGCCGAAATCGCCAAGATTTGAGAAGCTGGAAGATACGCCACAGGATTTCTCCATTGGCGGTCGAGGCGTGTCAGTGCAGTTGTCAGCAATGGGGCATTATGGCCGGAGAAGTCAATTTAATCGCAGAGATGGTGACGGTGCTGGGGACAGCAGCCTGCGGGGGATACCTGGCTAATCGGTTGGGGCAACCGGTACTGTTGGGGTATTTGGCCGGGGGCATGTTGGTTGGGCCAGCGGGCTTGGGCCTGATTGCCGTGGAGGGCGATATCAAAGTGTTGTCCCAGGTGGGGGTGGCGCTGCTGCTGTTTACCCTGGGGGTCGAGTTTTCCCTCAAAGAGTTAATGCGGGTACGGGCGATCGCCCTGGG
>ERZ1066134.172-NODE-172-length-55705-cov-8.269254_pt1 | contig 55705 bp, 38 predicted proteins | sample MGYA00382781_ERZ1066134 | MGnify/ENA primary metagenome ERZ1066134 (study PRJEB33369, sample SAMEA5778364) | biofilm metagenome | biome: Industrial cooling water; feature: Water cooling tower basin; material: Biofilm | place: United Arab Emirates | collected... | reverse complement strand
TATTTACATGCTGAAACTAGGTCACTTGGTTGATGATAAAATGCATGCTCGTTCTATCGGGCCATACTCGCTCATTACACAGCAACCATTGGGAGGTAAAGCTCAGTTTGGTGGTCAGCGTTTTGGAGAGATGGAGGTGTGGGCACTCGAAGCCTTTGGAGCATCGCACATATTGCAAGAAATCTTGACTGTGAAGTCGGATGATGTGATAGGTCGTGCTAAAGCCTACGAAGCCATAGTGAAGGGTGAAAACCTTCCGAAACCAAACATTCCTGAATCATTCAATGTATTGGTTCACGAATTGAGAGGTTTGGCACTAGAGCTTACACTAGACTAAATTTTCCAATCATATAATAACAAAAATCCCGGTTTAAACCGGGATTTTTTGTTTGTAGTCAGATAGAACGTAACACGTTGAAAGTCAACAACACTTTTAATTCTTCACAATATTGCCTCACACCTAACTCTATATGTTTCTTTGTTTTACACTATTTTGTGAAAAACTATTTTGGCAACACGAACAAGCACACCTATGGGAAATTAGCTAATTGTAAACGATTTTTTCCAGTCTGATTCTACCATTACCAAAATCAAGTAAAACGATGTAGAATCCCTTCTGTTGCAATTCAAAAGTGTGAAAAGTACCACAAAAGCCTTTTTTAACTTCTACTCCATCAGATGAAATAATTTTAAACTCACACTTTAAATCTGCCTCGAAGTGAACTTGGCCGATAGTAGTTGGGTTGGGGTATAGCTTATATTTTATAGTTTCTGTTTCCATACTCACACCCGAAAGGCTACCGCCCGACATAGTTACCAAAAATGTGCATGGCTCATTAGTAGCACTTGTCACAGTAGTAATAGGCTTTATTTGAACATCAACTGTGTCTTTTATACTTTCGCATTGATTATAAATTTCAACCCCGTAATTACCTGATTCAGCTAAATTGCCAAGAAGTGAAACATTTGCGCCTAAAAAAGTCTCAGAGCCTTTGTTCCATTTATAAGCAATATTTGCACCTGTGGCAGTGGCATTTAGACTAAATGGCGAGTTTTCGCATATAATAATGTTTGCAGGCAGTCCTACAAATGAAATGGGTTCATGTATACCTGATATTGTTAGTGTTTTAGTGTCTGAACCGCATATACCGGTTGAACTGAAAACATATAAACCTATATTTGTGCTATTTCCAGATACGGTCATAATAGAATTATTGGATAAAAAACTATTGTTTTTTATCCAAATGCTGCCACTAACACCGCTTCCCGACACTGTTCCTGTAATAGAATAAATGTTCCCCATGCACATTGTCAGATTATTCACAGAAATACTGTTTGATACTACTTCAAGCTTATTGACTATAGTACTTTTTGACACTTGTGTTCCACATTGCCCCAAAACAGTAAACAAGTTGTTACCTAGTAAAGAAGAGCTAGAATTGATATTTACATAAGCATCGCTACCATTTATGTTTACAATGCCTTTATTCCATATTACTTCTGTTACGTTTGAACCTATTCCCGAAATTGTAATGGTTTTTTGTTCGTTGGGACACAAGTTGTATACAGTTTCAATTCCTGTAACAGAAAGTTGGCTTTCAACACCACTGATAGTTATAGGCACAGAATACAAATTATTGCAAAAGCCCTCTACTGTGAGCAAGTAAACACCAAACTGGGAAGGGTTATCTATGCTAATTGAATTATTGTTGATTCTACATTTTGACACATCTGTAAAGTTATTGAATCTACTATTGATAACAAAAAACTCAGATTTGTCAACCAATTTTATTTCTTTTTCTACTGGTAACTCAGAGGTGCAGACCTTTATATTATAAGAACTACCTGCTATAGACACATTTGGCTCAATATTAGTTTCAACTTTTTTACTTATTAAGTTGCCACAAGCTCCTGTAATTGTAGCTTGATAGGTACCTATACTATTGATAACTCCCGGCATAGTAATAGTAAAATATGTGTTTTCGCCTATTTCTTTAGTACTTGATAATTGCTGTAGTGCTTCTCCATTTTTAGACCACATATAGTTAGTAACTTTGCCTTTTGCACCAATATCAAGAAGAAAAGGTTTTTCTGTACAGAATTTATTGTATACTCTTTCTTGACCAGGGTAAAAGATTTCTTCTGTACCAAAATAAATTAATTCAGGGCAATCAGAAAATCGAGAATTGCATGTTTCGCTGGTTAAATTTGAAATAAATTTTACTGACACGGTGTCTTTGTAACTTAGATAAGTACCTACCAAAGTGAAAGTTGCATTGTTAGCAAGACCAAAATAACCCGGGAAAATTTGATTAGTACCGGAACCAGCAATTATTTGAAATGATTGTTTATCATTACTTATATAATCAATCAGACCTAATAACGTATTCAAATACGAGAAAGAAGGATAAGGAACGGAAGATAAGGGGCTTGTAGAAAAGCCTAGTGTGGAATTAACACCTGTAATAGTAATAGATTTCTTTGTACGATTACATAAGGTGATATTAGGAGAAGTGATGGTGAGTATTGATGTTGTAACAGGCATTTGATTTGTTAATGTCAAACTTGAAATTGCACTTTTGGAAGTATCATCTTTTAGCATTACTTTAAAGTTTACTACCCCGTTTCCTATTCCTTTAGATTTAATTGTATAGTTCGTAGTATCTAGTTCAATTAAGTTGGCGTTTGTCAATATCTTTACTCTAACATTATTATTGATGTGGTTTTCTACATAATAATTAATATCAGATTTACCATAATTTTTATTGATTACAACCGGGTCTACAGTCAATGAAATCGCACTTTTTCCTGACACACTCACAATAGCACTTGTAATTGAAATAACATCGGAAGAAAAATTGCCATTTTTTACTACTCCTATCAATGTTGACACACCGTTATTAAGTGGAATCAGAGTATTATTTTCTAGTTTCACACTCGGTAGGTTAGGGTTTGAATGAACTAATAAATATTCAGCAGGGTTTGATGCGTTTTGGGGTTTAAATTCTAACTCAAAAGTTTGTTTAGAGTTTGAAATATTGATTACTGGTTGTTTGAAAGCTATACTTTGTAATGGATTGGTATTTCCATTTAATAGTAAGTTTCCAAAATTTATTGATTCAGTCCAATTTCTGTAAACACAACATGCATTCCAACTAACAACAGCTTTTCTATTAGTACCTGTTGAATTAGGGATAGAGTACCCTATATCAAAACCAATTTTTGTGTTATTTTCTAACTTAAGATGATTGTAATGAGATACCTTTAATAAATCTACCCATTTTAATGCTATTTCTAATATATACCCCCCTGAAATACTTTTGGTATGAGCACTGTAAGAGCTTTCTTTAAATGCGTGAAACGTAGCAGCTAACACTCCATTGTTACATGAGCTCAATTTGGCGTCTAGATCGCTAAATTCTACTTTAAAATTAATATCAAAATCGCTTGATTCGTATGCCCTTGGGAAATTTTGGTCAATACTAAAATGGGAACTTCTTTTATTATCTACATCAAAGAACAGCGAAACACCCTCAATGTAATTATTAAATATACCACTTGAATTAACATAAGAAGGACTTTTGACAACCACAGCGATATAAAGATTATCATTATCCCAAGTAGTACCAAAGCTTACATCTGCATCAAACTCGGAGTCGGCTGGCATTCCCGTCAAATCCCTATTACTGAATGGATTAATTTTATTGGATAATTTATTGCTGTTCGGAAAGCTGACATCATTAGGATTGAAGCCTGCCGTTGTCCATACATCTTCTGAAAGGTCTCCATCTATTTTTATCTTTGATGTGTTATAAATAGCATTAACCGTTTTATTATTGCTGAACCATATTCCGGGAACGGTAGTTTGACTGTATAAACAAACTGTAGTTAGTGAAAAGAGTGCAAACAAGTATACTTTTTTCATATTGACTTAATTGGGTAGGTTATAAATTTCTAAATTTATTTGTTAGACAAGAATTTTGGGTCAAACGTTACAAGTAAATATAATTTTTATTTTAAATACATTTAAAATTCGAAACAAAACATGACCCTAAAACAGCTGGAAAATATGGTAGCAGGCGGGGAATCGCTCACTGTGGAGTTTAAGCACAAAATACATTTTCCGGAAAAAATTGCTCGCGAAATAGTGGCTTTTGCCAACACAAAAGGCGGCAGTCTGCTTATTGGTGTTGATGACAACAAACAGATTTTTGGATTGAAGAACATTGAAGAGGAAGTATTTTCTTTGCAAAACCTTATGAAAAACCACATAAAGTTTAGTCTGGACTACACCTTAGAACAAATCAAAATTAACCCAAAGAAGGAGGTATTGTGTGTATATATTCCTGAGGCAAAACGCAAACCAAATTTTGTATTGGAAAATAGAAAGGAAAAATATGGAATAGCCTATGTGAGAGTAGCCGATAAAAGTGTGAAAGCCAGCAACGAAATGATAAAAATCCTTAAAGCTGATTTACATAAAAAAGAAGTACTTTTTACCTATGGCGAAAATGAGAAAAAAGTCATCAAACAAATTACAGAAGAAGGCCATGTGACTCTTAAAACCTGCTCAGCAAAACAGCTTTGGTCTGAGGGCATGGTGTCTGATTTATTGGTCAATATGTGTGTGGCAGGAATTCTCTCTATCCATGCTGCTGAGGAGAAAGAAGATTTATTTACACTTAAAGTTTAAGTTTTCGCAACATTCATCTTATCACATGTGTTAAAATTAAAGAACCTATTTTGTACGCCATGGAAAAATCAACCATCAGAAAAAAATATATAGAGTTTGTGCTCGAAGAAGGCAAAAAGCCGGCATCAGTTTTCTCGTTTGCTAAAAAGCTAAAAATGAATGAATCTGATTTTTATGGATTCTACTCCTCGTTTGAAGCCATCGAAAAAGATTTTTGGAGTTCGATCTTTACCGAAACTTTAGAACAACTTGAAGCTGATACCACCTACCAAGGCTATTCTGCTCGAGAGAAACTGCTTGCATTCTATTACTTGTGGATTCAAAAACTTCGTGATAACCGCAGCTATGTAGTGAGTTTCAAAGACCAAAACATCAAGTCTATACCCATGAATATCAATGGGTTTGACGATTTCAGACAAAAGTTTCTGAAATATGCCGAAAATATTATTTCAGAAGGGGTGGACAAAAACGAGATTAAATTCAGAAAATATATCACTGATAAATACACCCACGGATTTTGGTTACAAACCATGTTTGTGCTTAATTATTGGGTTGGAGACAGCTCAGAGAACTTTGAGATGACCGATGCCGCTATAGAAAAAGCTGTTAATCTAAGCTTCAAACTCATTAGCGACAATGTGATAGACAATGTGATAGACTTTGGCAAATTCATTTTCCAAAAAGCTGTTTGACAAAGTTCCTTTGGGAATATTTCATTAACTGAGTAAAATACATTGCTTACAATACCACAAAACTAATTATACAAACAAGCGCCTTTCGGGGAATAGTATGAAAATACAAGAAACAATACCTACAACAAAAGTAGAGCGTGCCGCACATTTTGTAGGCACAGGGGTGAAAATAGGCGGTAATTATATCAAACATTATACTCAAAAGCTTGTAAACAAAGACGTCAGCAAGGACGAACTTCATAAAGACAATGCAGAAGATATTTATGGTACGCTAAGTAAGCTCAAAGGAAGCGCACTTAAGGTGGCTCAAATGCTAAGCATGGACCGCGGACTTCTCCCGAAAGAGTATCAAGACAAATTTCAGTTGTCGCAATATTCTGCACCTCCGCTTTCAGGACCTTTGGTCACGCAAACATTTGTTAAGTCGTTTGGAAAAATGCCTTCTCAGTTGTTTGATAAGTTTGAGAACCAAGCTACAGCAGCAGCTTCGATTGGTCAGGTTCATACAGCTGTAAAAAATGGTAAAAAACTAGCTGTAAAAATCCAATATCCCGGTGTAGCAAATAGTATAAGCTCAGATTTGCGTTTGGTAAAACCTTTTGCTTTGCGATTGGTAGGCATGAGTTCTATTGATGCTGATAAGTACTTTGATGAGGTGGAATCAAAACTTTTGGAAGAAACAGATTATGAACTGGAATTAAAGCGTTCGGTTGAGCTTTCAAACGAATGTAAGCACATAAAAAACCTTCATTTTCCTGTGTATTACCCCGAGCTATCTTCAAAAAAAATTATCACAATGGATTGGCTCGAGGGGCTGCATTTGAAGGAATTCTTGGCCACAAACCCAAGCCAAGAGGTGAGAAACAAAGCAGGGCAAGCATTATGGGATTTTTATGATCACCAAGTACACAAACTTAACAAAGTTCATGCCGATCCTCATCCCGGAAACTTTTTGTTTTTGCCCGATGGCACTGTCAATATTTTTGATTTCGGTTGTGTGAAAGAAATCCCTTTGGATTTTTACAAAGCTTATTTTTCGTTGATAGATAGAACTATCTACAATGACAAAAACAGCATTTATCGAATCTACAACGAATTGGAGATGATTCACCCTACTGATACACAGAAGGAAATTGACTTCTTTTTCCCCTTGTTCAAAAAGATGATAGACATGCTTACCCAGCCTTTTACCCAATCAATATTCGATTTCAGCGATGAGCGCTATTTTGGGGGCATTTATGAGTATGTCGATTATTTGTCAAATCTAGACGAAGTAAAAAATAGCCCAAAAGCACGTGGTTCAAGACATTCTTTATATATAAACCGCACTTATTATGGCTTATATCACATTCTTTACGATTTGAAGGCTATGATAAACACCGGATATCGACAACAATAGTTTGCAAAAATCAAAACTTAAATTCATTCCATCGGCTACGATAATTTTCATTCGGCCGATGGAATTTCTCAGTTATATCATAGAAAAATGTTTTTTTCTTCCATTTTTGTTTGTTTTCTCGCTACCAATTTGTGTTTCTGCAAATTATAGGCTTTAAAATTTGCCAGTTAAAACTTTAATTGCTAAAATTAACACTCAAAACAACATTTTTCCTTACCTATGAAAATAAAAAGCATAGCCACTTTTTTTATTTCTGTGGCACTCGTTATGGCCTGTAATAAGTCCAAGACGACATCGACATCGTTCTATGTGAGAGGCAACTGCGACATGTGTAAAGAACGCATAGAAACAGCAGCACTTGAACTTGATGGCGTAGAAGATGCCGATTGGGACATAGAAACTTCTACTCTAACCGTAGAAATAGATACCACCCAATCAAAGATACTTGAAGTTCACCAAGCTGTAGCCAAACAAGGCCACGGCACCAAGTTTGTACCCATGAACCAAGAGGCACATGATGAATTGCCCGATTGTTGCAAAAAAGAAGAGGCTGAAGACAATGGAGAAACGGCCCTTTTGAAACAATAATTTTGATATTGTAAAACAACCAATTTAATACACATCCTATAAACCACAACTTATGAAACACCTTTTTATCACATTATCGCTCTTGAGTGCGAGTATTCTGCTTGCACCTGCGCAAGTACTCAATTATGCCAAACTTAAAGTCCCTACAGTAGACGGTGGTGGAGTAGTGTTCGATGCCAAAGGAAATAAACTGGGGAAAGTCAATCACGATGGAGAAATTTTTGATGCTTCGGGCAATAGAATAGCCAAGTTTGATGCCTTCAAAAACATTATCGAAGATGGTACGGAAACCAATTTTGGCAAAGAAGATGCCAATGGGAATTTTATGGCTGTAGTCAATAAAAAGGTGGTTAGCTGGAAACTGTCTCCGCCTGAAAACCAAGGGTTGGTAATTTGTTTGATTAAAGATAAATCGGGCGAAATAGTAGCCACTGTCAATAAGGTGTTTAAAGAATATGGTACGGGAGCAGTATATTATCTCACTCAAAAAAATGCTCCTGCTCCTGCCAAAGAAGAAGCTAAAGAAGCAAAACAAGAAACTCAAGCTACAGCCAAACCTGCAAAATCTGCGGAGAAGAAAAAGGCTGCAGCCAAAAAACCGACACCTGCACCGGCCAAAAAGAAATCAGCAACACCTGCTAAAAAAACAGCAGACAAGAAAAAGACTTCTTCCGCTAAGAAAAGTACAGAAAAGAAAAAATAACATTGAAGCTATCTTTTCTGCATTCTTAAAAAGCCCTATGTGGGCTTTTTTTATTATTAGCAGGGTCACTTCCGCCTAACCACAATCTAAACTACAGTTCCTTCGTTATCTACATCGAACATGAGCTAAAAATGGTCATGTGGATATATTTAGCTTTTACTTTTTCAAATTTGTAGTTGATGGTTAAAAATCTGCTCATATTTATTTTATTTTTTTCCCTAACTAAGTCCCTAACTGCTCAAAACTTTGTTTTACAGCATCTTGACAACAGAGAATCCTTGTTCAATCATGGCTTGGAGCTGATAGCACTTGAAGAATATGATGCTGCCCACATTATCTTTTCAAAGTACATCGGTTTGTACCCAAACGAAGCCAAGACCATAGACGCCACATACTATGAAGCTTTTTGCAAACTGAGAATGAACAACCCCCAAGGCGAACTTCAAATTAAAAATTTTGTCAGAAACTACCCCAATCACCCCAAACAAGTTTATGCCAATTATGACTTAGGCACCTATTATTTCTCGGTCAAAGACTATTCAAATGCCATATTATATCTCAAACAAGTAAACCTCACTTTGCTCGATGAAAACGACAAGTTGGAGTGTAATTTCAAACTAGGCTATTCTTATATGAATATCAAAGATTTTGATAAGGCTGGCGCAGTATTTCAACGAATAAGGTCGACAAAAAACAAATATACATATGCTGCTAACTATTATCTGGGCTATGTAAACTACAAAAACGAGCTGTACGATATTGCCGAGCAAAATCTTAAAAAAGCATCAGAAAATGCCTCCTATCGGCTACTCGTTCCTCAGCTGTTGGTGAACATTTACAACAAACAAAAGAGATACGACACACTCATAGCCTATGCTACACGTACTTTGGAAGCAATCCCAAATCTTAAAAACATTGAAGAAGTATATTTATACACAGCAGAAGCCTACTACAATAAAAGAGATTATACAAACGCATTGGTGTATTTTGAAAAATTCAAAGCCGCAAATGGTAAAATGAACGATGCAGCCATTTATCGATACGGATATTGTTTTTACAAAACCAAAGACTATAATCAAGCCATTTTGCAACTCAAGTCCATTGCAGAGCAATACGATAGCACTGGGCAGGCGGCAGGCTATTATTTGGGAATGTCATGGCTCAAAACCGACAATAAGGCGTTTGCTCTCAACGCTTTCAATCAAGCAAGAAAAATGAACTTTTTACCTGAGCTTACGGCACAATCTACTTTGGAATACAGCAAGTTAGCCATCGAACTGCAAAAACACACCGATGCCATAGAAGCCCTGAAAGAATACCTCAAAAAATACTCCGATGGCAAAGATGTAGAAACGGCAAACGGCTTGTTGGGAGAAGCTTATCTGAATACGAATGATTATGTTTCTGCCTTAAAACACATAGAATCGGTAAAAGTAAAAACGGGAGTATTAAACAAAGCCTATCAACTTATTGCATTTTACAGAGGCGAGGAGCTTTTCAACGAAGAAAAATACCCCGAAGCAATAGAAATGTTTGAAAAATCGCTTTTAAACGATATAGACAGAGAAATTACTGTGCTATGCAACTTTTGGTTGGGCGAGGCGCTTTCTATCCAAAAGCGATACGATGAGGCCATTGCATGCTATTTGAGGGTATACAAGTCTACTAACCGCACGAGCAAAGACATTGCAGCGAAAAACAATTACGGGCTAGGGTATGCACACTTTAACAGACAGGAATACGCAAAAGCACTTCCTTATTTCAAAGACTTTTTAGACATGATGTCTATTTCAGAAAGAAAGGAAATGGTATGCGATGCAGCACTTCGTTTGGCAGACTGCTACTATGCCATAAAAAAGTATAATGAAGCCCAAAATGCTTACAAAAGATCAATAGACTATAATTGCGATCAGCTCGAATATGCCTATTTGCAAAGAGGTATTTGCTTGGCATTGAACAACAAAGAAGAAGAGGCAAAAAATGTGTTGAACAAACTGGCTGACATGGGCAGTCAAGGGAAATTTTACTATGATGCATTATATAATATTGGTTTGATTGACTTTGAAAACACCAAATATTCGGCCTCCATCCCAGTTTTTAGCAAGATTATAGCTGACAAAAAATCTGATATATACACTCCCTTGGCTCTGCAAAAACGTGCCGTAGCTTACCACAATTTGAAGCAACATGAAAAATCGGCTGCCGACTATCAAGCCATTTTAACAGAATATCCCACAAGCAAAGTGGCTGCCAATGCGCTTGTGGGTCTGAACGATGCCCTTTCACGTCTGGGCAAACACGACCAAATGGACACTGTACTTCAAAGCTACAAAGCCATCAATCCAAAAGATGCCCAACTGGAAAAACTTGAATTTGAAAAGGCAAAAAACCTTTATTACGATCAAAAATATGATGCTGCCATTCGCTCTTTGGAGAAATTTACTGCCGAATACCCGCTATCTAATTTTACAGCCGATGCCAAATATTTTCTGGCTGATGCCTACTGGAGAAACCAAAATAGCAAATTGGCCAAGGAAACCTTTGATGACATCATCACAAACCATAAAAAATCTACCTATTACAATCGTTCTCTATTGAAGTTTGCCGATATTTTACTCGAAGACAAAGAATATAGCGATGCTGCCATAATGTACAATACTTTGTCACAAGCAGCCGCAAATCCTAAAGAACAAGCCAATGCTTGGAACGGGTTGATGACGGCCCATTTTGAGTTAAAAAACTATGATTCTACCTTATTATATGCCAATAAAATCATTTCAGGCTCAAAAGCAACCCTACCCGTAATCAACAAAGCTTCGCTTTTTGCAGCCAAAGCTGCCATAGAAGAGGACAAACCCACCGCAAATGACTATTTAATAAATTGCTTCAATAGGGCTGAAGATGCCAACGGTGCCGAAGCCATGTATTTATATTCATTGCGGTTGTACGAAGACAAACTCAATAAATTATCACTTGAAGTGCTGTTTGATATGGCCGGCAGACATAGTTCGCAAAGCAAATGGATAGGGAAAGCATTTATACTAATTTCTGACAATTATTTTGCCCTTGGGGAAATATACCAAGCCAAAGCCACTTTACTTTCTATTGTAGAAAAAGCAGGAGACCAATCTTTAATTGACGAAGCCAAAGAAAAACTAGCAAAACTAGAGAGCCAATAGATGAGTAATCTTTTAAAAAATATAGTGGATTTTTTACCTAAAATGGCTTTTAGACAGCTTATTTCAATATCTAGCGCAATATTTTTAGCCTTGCATGTTTCTGCCCAAGTTAAAATAGATGAAAATGGCGACATCGAATCTACTGAAATCATCATAGAAAAAAATAAAAAAATCACTTTTCCTGAAGCTCCGAGAAAATTTGAAAAAATTCCTCCTGCACCAAAAAAGAACACCGTAGAACCCAAGGAATATACCTACAAGGAGTTTCAAACGCCATTGCCTGATTTAGAAAGTAAAATAAAAATAGCCACAATAAAAGATGAATTGAGCAGCCGCAAAAAAAATAATTATGTGAGAGCGGGGGCAGGAAACTATTTTACAAGCTATTTCGAAGGACAATTGCTTTACAAAACCAACCCTAAGTTCCAAACAGGCTTGCATGCACGTCATTTTGGTGCTATGAGAGGACCCGTAAAAAACTCAGGCAACAGTAGCAATCTGATAGAAGGCAATGCCAAATATTTCTTCAAAAAATCCATCCTTTCAGGTTCGTTACATTACACACGTTCAGCAATAAACTATTATGGCTACAACCAATCTTTAAAAAACAACAACGATAGCAAGTTTCAAGACTCAATCTACCAGGTTTATCAGCAATTTCATGCTACAGCCGAATTAAAACAAATAGATACCCTCACCAAAAAGCAGTATTATTTCCGTGCCAATTATTATACTTTCGGAAACCGCTACAAAAATTCAGAGAATGAGGTAGAAGCTTTGGGCTTTGTAGGCTATGAAATAGACCCCGAAAGTAAAATAAGAATCAATGGTAATTTATCAGCCAGCAACTATTCCGATTCTTCGGGTTCGCTTCCTCGCTACCTGTTTAATGTAAAACCTGAATATGAACGTAAACTATTGGATAATAAACTTATTGCACGTGGTGGAATCAACTTTGCATACGACAACGATACTTTGCAAAGCACTAAACGTATTCATGTCTATCCCACCGTTCATTTAGATTACGAGCTTCTGCCTAAACTACATGCTTTGGCAGGAGTAGACGGGGGTATGGAAAAAAATACATACAGGCAATACGCAACTCAAAATCCATTTTTGGGACTTAATCCACTGCTTTTACACACCAACAAACGATATGAATTTTATGGTGGCTTTGAAGGAAATATTAGCCCTACCATTAATTTTAAATCCTTATTATCGTATGCAAATTACCAAAACATGTCGGTATATGTCAATGGTGTGGCAGATAGCTCAAGATTCGATGTGTTTTATGCCAAAAATGCTTCCGTATTAAAATTGAGGACAGATTTGGGCTATGAACCTTCTCAGGCTTTAAAAATAGGATTGAGAGCCACCTACTTTCATTACCAAACAGATACGATATCCCATGCATGGCATCGTCCTGCATTTGATGCCACAGCTTACGTAAATTACAACATGTTTAATAAACTATGGTTTTCTGCCGAAGCATACTATTTGGCCGGAATCAAAGCCAAAAACTACCAATCGGGTAATGAGTACACACTTGATGACATAATTGATATAAATCTAAGTGCCAATTACAAAATCAATGAAAGATTCTCGGTTTTTTTGTATTTTTACAATATATTGGCACAAAAGTATGAAAGATATTACCAATATCCGGTTCGAGGCATTACCATTGTTGGAGGTTTAACTTATACATTTTAAAATTTTGAATAACATAGTAGAACAACATATCAAAGAATTATTATTTGACCACGATTGTGTCGTTATTCCTTCGCTTGGAGGCTTTATATGCACATATTTAGGGGCAGAAATCAGCATTTCAAAAAATAAAATCTCTCCTCCACGCAAACAAATAGCCTTTAGTGACAAACTTACCTCGGGCGATGATTTACTAATCAATAGATTAATTGAAAAAGAAAGCATTACAAAGGTAGAGGCAGAACTTTGGGTAAAAAACTATAGAGAATTAGTAAGCACAGAAATAAATGAGCACTCTCAATATACCATAGAAGGACTTGGAAGAATCTATAAAAATGCTGAGTCAGGCTTTAATTTCGAGCAATATTTAAGGTATAACTTCCTGCCTGAAAGTTATGGATTGCCAGACCTTTATTTCAAACCAATAGATAGAACAAGCGATAATAAGAAAATATATAAACCTAAAAATCAAATACTTATGGCTTCGAATATTTACAACACCCCTGATGATGACGAAACACTAGACAACCATCATGACGATGAAATGGAAGAAGTAGATATGGAAGAGTTGGAACAACAGCGTCAACAGAAAAAAACCGAAAGTTTAGCAATATACTATGTGCTTGCCATCTTGGCATTGGTGCTCACTACAGGCACGGCATATTATCTAAATATGGACAAAGAGACCTACGCAATAGGAAGCTTTAATCCGTTTTCGTTTTTGCAAGGAGATAAAAATCCTACAGGAGATGTTGAGAACAAGCTTTTGCCCTCGGAAGAGACAGGCGAGGCTTCTGAATATGAAACCAATGTTCAAGAAGAATCATCTGAACCTCAAGACGATTTGAATTCGGCAGAACCAGTTACTGCCATAACATCGGCCAAAGCCAAGCCGAAACCAATTGAAGTACAAATAGACCCTGAGAATCTGATTTCCGGCCCTACAGGTAGGTTTTATATAATAGCAGGTGGGTTTAGAAATAAAAATAAAGCAGCAACGTTATTAAGTACGTTGCTAGAGTCGGGCAATCAATCAAAGCTTTTGGATACATACAGAGAAAAAGGTGTATACAGAGTGAGTATTGCCGATTTTGCTACCTACGAAGAAGCCACAGCAAAAAAAGCAGAGATGCTTCAATCGTATGGCGGCGATTTGTGGGTGCTTGGCTACTAATTTTTACTAATTAATACTTTCTATAATGCTTTTTAACATCTTATTACAAATTACTGCCGCACAGTCTGAGTTGGGAATAGAAAATGTAGATGTACCCGAAGCTACGGATAGCCTCACTCTTATAGATTTAATCATGAAGGGAGGTATCATAATGATACCCATCTTCTTACTTTCGTTTGTGGCCATTTATATCATAGCTGAAAGGCTGATGTACATAAAAAAAGCAGCAAAGAATGCAGCTTCGATTGTTCCCTCTATTTCATCTGCCGTAAAATCAGGCGATTTGGGTAAGGCCAATGCCATGTTGGGCAAAGAAAATTCGGCTGTATCGGCCATGATTTCCAAAGGAATATCCAAAATTGGCAACCCCATTAAACAAATAGAAACGTCTATGGAAGCAGTGGGCAAAGTGGAAGTGATGAAAATGGAAAAAGGTTTAGGCTTGTTGGGTATTATTGCTGCCATAGCACCTATGTTGGGTTTCGTGGGTACTATTTCAGGTGTTATCAAGATATTCTACAATATATCTTTAGCCGATAACATCAGTATTGGACTTATTGCAGGAGGATTATACGAAAAAATGGTTACCAGTGCTGCGGGTCTCATTGTGGGTATCATAGCCCATACAGGTTATCACTACATCAATATTATGATAGAAAATGTGGTATTGAAAATGGAAGCTGCCTCACTGGAATTTACTGAATTACTTACAGAATAGCCTGTAAACATTCTGCTAATCACTCTTATCCGATATTATAATATTATAAAATGCAATTACGTAGAAAAAACAAATCGCATGTGGCGGTAGAAAGTGGCGCACTCAGCGACATCATGTTTTTTTTGATGCTGTTTTTCTTGATTGCAAGTACCTTGGCCAATCCCAATGTGATTAAATTGCTTTTGCCCCAAGCCAAAGCCGGACAAACGGTAAGCAAACAGCAATACAGCATATCTATATCCAAAGACCTACAATATTATATCAACAACGACAAAACCCCTTTGGCTTTCAACCAATTGGAGGCAAGATTAAAATCTATGGTCTCGTCCAATGCCGATATTACCATTGTGTTGAAAGTAGATCGTTCTATACAGGTACAAAACTTGGTAGATGTATTGGCGCTTGGCAGCAAGCTGAAAATTAAAATGATTTTGGCTACAAAAGCACCTTCTACAAACGCCTAAAACATGGCCTCAGACACTTCAAACAAAACATCGGCTTTTGTCATTTCTTTGTGTTTGCACACTTTGTTGTTGGCATTTCTATTTTTATTTGTATTGCGTACACCCATACCACCCTACGGTGGAGGCAGTGGAGTAGTATTAAACTTAGGCTATGTAGACGAAGGTACTGGCGAATTGCAAACACTCAACGATGCAAACAACAGTCCGATAGATGAAGAAAACAAGCCCTTGGAGAATCCCACCGAATCTCAAAACACTCCAGAAAACCAAGAACCTACAGAATCGCAACCTCAATCTGATGGAGATTTAATCACTTCTGAAGAAGAATCGGAAGTGAAAACGGAAGCAAAAAAACAAGAAGAAATTGCCGTAGAAACCTTAGATAATACCAAGAAAACGGAGACTAAAAAAGAACCTGAAAAGAAAGAGCAAAAAGAAAAAGTAAATCCGGCAGCTCTCTTTGGAGGACAATCAGGCACTTCCACCAAGGGTGGCAATAACAATGGTGATAAACAAGGCGCAGTTGGAGACCAAGGCAATCCTCAAGGAGATATTAATTCAAAGGCCCTCTACGGAAATTTAGGTACAGGGGGTGATGGCAGTGGCGGTTCTGGCGGAGGAGCATCTTTGGATTTGGCAGGCTGGAAATGGGACAAAAGACCAAAGGTAAAAGATGAGAATGAAGATGAAAATGGCAAAATAGTGTATCAAATCACCATAGATGACCAAGGTGAAATTATCAATATTAAAGTTATAGAAACTACAGTGAGCCCTGCGGTAGAAAAACTGTATAGACAAGAGATCGAGAAACTATCTTTTATCAAAACCGACAACAAGGCCCCTGCTCCCACTTCTACGGGAAAGATTACTTTTATCATCAGAGCCAAATAAAAAAGGGCCTAATCTTGCGAAATAGACCCTTACTGGTTATTTAATGAGTATAAGTATATTTGTTACCGCCCCCCTCTACCGCAGATTTGCATATCAAGAAAAACAAGATAAATGCCAATATTGGTAATCCCATACTATATAAAGTTTCCATTGCCGTATATATTATATTTTAAATAATGTCTAAAGGCAACGCATAAAACACTACATCAATGACTGATGTGGTCGACTGTTAAGCAGCATGTACAGACTAAATTTATTCCAAAGCTGTATCCCTGATGAGAAAATTTGAAAGAAAAACCAACATGATGGCACCTACCAAAAACGCTCCGAATGTATATACAATTTCCATGGCTAGTTAAATTATAAAGGTGTATAATTACGTTAATATATTTTATATCTTTTTTATTGAAATAATTTAATTTTATATACGAATAGTAATATTCACTGTTGCAACTTTCGATGATTTTTATTGAAAATGATGTTAAACTTCGATGAAACCATAAAATATATCTACGAAAAGCTCCCGATGTACCACAAAATTGGTAGCAAGGCATACAAGCCGGGGCTGCAAAACATTGAAAAACTTTGTGAAGAACTTGGTAATCCACAACACAATTTCAACATCATTCATATAGCAGGAACCAATGGCAAAGGCTCAAGTTCACACATGCTTTCTGCTATTTTGCAAGCTCATGGGAAAACAACGGGCCTTTTTACTTCGCCACATTTAAAAAAATTCACCGAACGTATCAAGATAAATGGTAGTGAAATAGATGAAGCGTTTGTAGTGAAGTTCATAAACCAGCATAAATCTTTAATTGAGGAAATACAACCATCCTTTTTTGAAATCACTACAGCCATGGCTTTTTCATATTTTAGTGAAAAAAAAGTAGATTGGGCAGTAATAGAAACAGGCTTAGGGGGACGGCTTGATTCTACTAACATAGTAAATCCCAAGATTTGCCTCATTACAAATATCAGTTACGACCACATGGACTTACTGGGCAATACTCTGCCCGAAATAGCATTTGAAAAAGCAGGAATCATAAAAGCGGGGATACCTGTTGTTATTAGCGAAAAACAACAAGAAATTGAAAATGTATTTGTTCAAAAAGCAGAAGCAGAGAAAAGTCCTTTATTTTTTGCTAATGAATATGGTGTAGAAAACAAAGGATTTAATCATAAAGCCAAAAGGATGGTTGATATATCTATTAAAAACATCCTAAAATATGAAAATTTGGAAATAGGATTGGCAGGAAATTACCAATTAAAAAACATAAAAGGAGTTCTGAAAGTTACTGATGTAATTGATAAAAGCTATTTTCCCATAGATGAAAATAAGCTTAGATATGGATTGTCGAATGTAGTAGAAACTACTGGGTTAAAAGGAAGATGGCAAACGATAAGTACAAGCCCTCATGTGGTTTGTGACACAGGGCACAATGAAGGTGGGATTAAAGAAATATTGGAACAAATACAATCAATCGACTACACGAAACTTTTCATGATTTTGGGAATGGTAAAAGAAAAGGAGCACGACAAAATACTGAAAATGCTTCCCCAAAATGCCGATTATATATTTACAGAACCAAAAGTGGAACGCAAGCTCTCAGCCCATTTGTTATCAGAAAAAGCAAATTTGCTTGGTTTAAGAGGGATTGTGATAGAAAATGTAAATTCTGCTATAAATTATGCAAAATCTATTGCCGGCTCTAATGATTTAATATTTGTAGGAGGAAGTACATTTGTGGTAGCAGAGGTCGAAGGGTTGTAATTTTGTAATTTAAATCTATAAACTCCACCTAAATATACTCCATAACCTTTATAATTATGTATAAAATCCTAATCGCAAGCATTTTAGTTATTGCCATTAATGTTTGTTCTTTTGCTCAACAACGGGTAGATGTCATCAAGCTAGACCATTTGTTTTCAAAAATATACTCTGAATCAGATACCGTATATGTAGTAAATTTTTGGGCCACTTGGTGCGGTCCGTGTGTAAAAGAACTTCCTGATTTTGACAAGCTTAACCTAATTCATAAGAACAAAAAATTTAAAATGCTATTAGTAAGCATCGACTTCAAAAATGAGCTTTCCAAAGTAAATAATTTTGTAAATAAGCGAATGCTTAGCCCTGAAGTAGTGCTATTGGATGAGCCTAAGTATAATGAATGGATAGATAAAATAGATGCTTCGTGGGAAGGCCAAATTCCGGCTACTCTCGTTGTTAAAAACAAACAAAAAATAGAATTTATTGGAAAACAGACAACTTTTGAATACCTTGAATCTATAATTAAACCTATTTTACAACCCTAAAAACAATCAAACTCTATGAAAACTCTCAAATTAGCATGTTTGGCACTTCTGTGCACTTTCACCGTTTTTGCACAAGGATATAAGCCCGGAGACAAAGCCAAAGATTTCTCCCTCAAAAATATTGATGGCAAAATGATATCGTTAAAAGACTATCCTTCAGCCAAAGGTGTGGTGGTGATTTTTACTTGCAATCATTGCCCGTTTGCTAAAATGTATGAAGATAGAATCGTAGAACTTCATAAAAAATACGCAGATAAAGGATTCCCTGTAATAGCCATTAACCCCAACGATGCAAAAACACAGCCTGAGGATTCTTATGAAATGATGCAAAAAAGGGCGAAAGAAAAAAGCTTTCCTTTTGCCTATGTTTATGACGAATCGCAAGAAATAGCGAAGGCTTATGGTGCGCAGCGTACACCGCATGTATATGTACTAAAAAAAGCAGGCAATGATTTTACGGTGGAATTTATTGGTGCTATAGACGACAATGCCCAAGATGCTAATGCAGCCAAAGATAAATATGTAGAAAAAGCAATAGAAGAAATACTGGCAGGAAAAGAGGTGACAACTAAAACCATTAAAGCCATAGGATGTACTATCAAGTGGCGTTCATAAACTAAAAGTGGTATAGTGGTTAATAATTGTTAGCCACTATATATTATTAAACTATTAGGCTTTCTTTTTTTATATATAAGTAGATGCAAAAAAAAGATTAACCCTTAATAAATAGTTTTTGAGGAGCTAAATTGGGTGCTTCTGTAAAAATTAGTATTATTCCTGATTTGCCAAAATTAGGTCAGAAGGTTTAATTTTTAATAAATTTTCTTCATCAGTAAGTTTGATGGCATTGTCCCACACACCATGCCAGTAGCGATTGGCAGTTTCCTCTTTTGAGAAAGAATTGTCTTTGCTGTATTTGCTCAAAAATATAGATAAATCGAAGAGTTTCTGATTGGCTTCTTCTACTCTTATGTTTTCAAAAACGATGTCTTTTACCACTGCATAGTCTGTATTGTGGATAGAAAATACAGAGCCGGCTTCGCAATGTATGACATCGCAATTGCGGAATCGGATATTTTTTACTGTATCGGTTTGTAATTCAAAGCCTATTTCGATGGCATTGCCCCAAATGGTGTTCCAAAGAACACAGTTCTCGACCAGCACATTTTGAGTGCGAGCAGAGTCAGGGTATGGCCAAGTGCATTTCACTACAATGTTATCGTCTTTTGAGCGAATGAATGAATTTTTAATGTGCAGATTCTGCGTTCGCACTACGTCTATTCCATCATCGCCTCCATGCTCGCTGATGATGTGAATATTGTCTATGGTAATATTTTTGGTATGAAGCGTAACCAATTCCCACGTACGAGCCCTCACTATATTGAACCCACTTACCGTAACGCGATTGCAGTCTTTAAACTGTAAAAAATGATGCCATTTGCCATTGTTATAGTTTATGTTGTTGTACCCATCTAATATTCCTCTGCCAATAACTTTAATGTCCGTTGCATTTTCTGCTTTTATAAACCCTTCTACCACTGCCCCGCCCTCTATGTAAAGTGTTTTTCCCGATTTGAGTTCAATTTTCCCTTGCTTGTAAATTTTGCCTTCCTCAAAATAAATCACATTGGTATCGGTTTTGGAGGGCTTATATGTTTCAAGAGGATTTACGAATACCAATAAAGGCTCTTTGTAAGGCATTCCATTTATTTCTATGGCAAATTGACAGGGCTTATTTACTTTAACTTTGATGTTGTAACCACTGAAAGTGTAGGATAGACCCAAACTTTTGGGTTTGATTTCCAGCCATTTAATCTCTCTTTTGCTTACAATCTCAATCACCGTTTCTTCATTGGTGTCAAAATATGTAAAGGGTGCTATCTCGCTGTCATACACAAAATTGTTTTGTCCGTTTACTTTGCAGGTAAACCATTCCGATGGTTTTACCTCCGCAGCTGGTTTATATGTGATGGTTTTAGCAAATAAAGGGTAAAGAGTTACAGTAGTAGCAATTAAAAGTAGGGTTCGCATTAGTATATTTTTTAGATTTTAGGTTATTTTAAATATTCATTCATCAACAAAAAGACGCTGGCTGTCCAAGTGTAGCCCGAATCTTTGAGAGGTGCGCCTGTGGTGGCATTGAAATTCTCAGCAAATCCGCTTTTTTTACACATTTCACAATATCTTTTTGCCAAATCTTTCGCAAAAGCAGTTTCACCGCATTCGATGAGTGCCTCCACCATTAAGTAAGTAGTAGGTGCCCAAATGGGGCCACGCCAATAGCCGTCATTTTCATACAGCGAACTTTTAGGGCTTTCGCTTGCCAATCCGTGAGCTGTAAACAAACCATTGTTTTTTAGGTCTGAAATCATTTTTGTCCTCACTTTTTCGGGCAGTCGCTTGCCCAAAACCAAGGGAATGTAGGGCAATAGGCTTTGGTTTTTTTCATTCACAGCACCATCGAATGTGCGTTTGAAAACAAATTTATTTCCGTTCCAAAAGTAGCTAAGCATGTCTTTGGTAAGCTTTTCGCTCCGAAATCGCCAAGTGGCAGCCTCATCGTTTTTACCCAGTTTTTCAGCTATTTGGCTTAGCATTTCCATTTGCAAAACCAAAAAAGCACTCAAATCGGGGCTTTCGACCGAAAAACCTAAGTCAAAAACAGTGGCATTGTCCCAGCCCGAGTCGTTTCCGTGGTTGTATTGGCAAAATCCGTTGGCATCATCATCCATGTAGGTAAACCAATAGTTTGTCCATTTTACCAATTTGGGATATATTTCTTCGAGTTGCTTGTCTGAAACAGTACTTTTTTGCATCAATTTTCTCAGCAAAAGTCCATGAACGGGCGGTTTCAGAAAGCCCCAAGTGCAATTGTTGTCGTTCATGATGTCGGGCAAAGCTCCTTGCGGATGTTGGTAATCAAAAGGCGTTACGTAGTTTTCCCATGCAAATTGAGGCAATTGATAGCTTGCCAAGGCATTGAAGCAATGGTCCCAACTCCACACCGAACGCATTACCCGTTTTGACATAAACATGGCGTGGCGTTTCATATTCACTTTTGGAGCTACCACACTCGACCAATTGGTGTAAGCAGCCAAGCGTCTAGTAGATTCAAATTCGGCTACACCTTGGGGCATTTTGTTTAGAAAATTATCAAAATCGCTTTTGGTGTTTTGCACACATTGCTCAAAGCTAAAATTGTTGTAAATCCTTGGTTTCCAGCCCGAATTGTATTGCTCAAACACGATTTCAAACGAGCCGTTAACCGGCTGAATATCAATAACAATAAGTGGTCTTCTATCTCTGTTTTCAAACGAACGTACGCCCCATCGGCTACCCGATACTGACACTATGCCTGCTACTTTTGAAAAGGCATATTCGCAGTTGCTACCCATCTTGAAACGCCATTGGTCGTTTGGAAGCGGAATTTGGTAGCTGTTGTCTTCTTGGAGCGTTTGGTAAATTTTCAAACCTATATTTGTACCTTTTATCCTAACGGTGTTGGTGTCTTGGTAGGTGATTTCCAGCTTTCCATTGGGAGTTTTCAACGTGAGCAGGTGGGCATCTGTAATGATTTGAGGCTCAACCACTTTTCCGTTTTCAATGGTCTCAAACCTGAAAATACCGTTCCAACCCCAAAGCCTATTGCCCGACACATCGCACAGATAAATGGCTTTGGTGGGAAAAACATCGTTTTTTAGTGGCGTAAAACACATATACGACCCATAGCGACTGTAAGGAATATAGTCGGTATCAAAATCTACTCGTTGGGCAAACAAAGACGGAATGATTGCTGGTAAAAGCAGCAGAAATGCGTATTTTTTCAATTTCATAAAAATGTATTGTTAGTAAAATGTAAAAGTATGGTTTATTTTTTATAGTATTTTTTCCGCTGAACTTCCGTCATAGCAAAGGTGATTTCGTCTCTGTTCATGCCACCGTCAAGCGATTTTTGTAGGTCTTCTTCTGCTTTTTGGTAATCGCCCACTGAATAATAAGCCACGACTCTGTAGCCAGACACCTCAGCAATTTTTGATTGAGGTTGCAAATAAAGTGCTTTATCGTACCAAGGCAGGGCTTCTTTATGCTTTCCTGTTCGGGCTAATATCCTGCCTTTGAGGTAATTAGCATCAGGATGGGTTTTATCTAGCAGCAAAACTTTCTCTAAGCCTTGCATGGCTTTTTCGTAGTCTTTCACGTCCCAAAGGGCGTGAGCTCGGCAAAAATACACTGAAATATGATTGCTACCTCTTTCGATAGCTTTGTCAAAATTTTCAATCGAGAGAAAAAATTTGCCTATTTTCAGGTACAAATATCCTTTAGCCGCATAAGCCTGATTGGAGTCTGCAAGCGTGTTGATTGCTTTGTCAAAATCTTGTTCCGCCTCGCTATTTTTATTTTTAGACATGAACAAATACCCACGCTTTACCAGCAGTTTGTAAACTTCGGTTTTAGCATTTGCCAAAGGAATATTTTCCGAAATCAGATTTATGGCTGTATCTATTTTCCCTAATCTTTCTTTTTGCTCGGCAATTTCTAAAACAGAGTTATTTTTTTGAGCCTGAACAGAAAAAATGATACACAAAAAGAACACACCCAAGGATATTCTTTTTTTGTGTATATATAATATAGTGAATGAAAATTTCATTTTCGCTTACAATTTCACTTTAAAACTGTGGAAGCTATGAGGCTCAGCCTTGGTGCTCCACGCATTTTTACCTGATTTGAAAGCATATACTTTTGCCTTGTCCGACTTATTGGCAAAAAAGATAACCAACTCATTATCAGGACTTAAAAACGCCAACGATTGCGAAGCATCTCCCGAAACAGAAACCCTTTGATAGCCTTTTTTCACAAACGCACTCAAATGTTTCATCACATAAAATTCTGGAGCATAGGTAAATGTTTTGGCTGTAGTGTCGATGGTTATCATGCTGTTTTGTTTCCAGCCCCAAGTGCTAACTCCGCCTTGTGGCAAAGTCATGTTCCAATATAAGTAGCTTTCCACTCCGTTTTCAAAATAGTGTTTTATTAGTCCTTGCACATATTCGGCATAGTCCCACGAGTTTTTACCGTCTCCACACTCGTTTTCGGTTTGCATCAGTTTTTTGTCCGGATGATTTTTATAGGCTTGGGCTATGGCTCTCTTTCCGTCCCATTGGTAGCCCACACCAGTAATGTATTGAGCAGCTTGCTTGTCGTTCAGCACTTTAGCGGTATATTCTTCATAGTTGCCAGAATTGAGAGTGCCCAGCCAAATTTCAATATCAGGGTGATTGGCTTTGAAAAACGGACCCATATAGTTTTTTACATAGTCTCTCAACTGACTTCCGTTCCAAATACAGCTTGGAAAAGGCTGACAGCCATCGGGTTCGTTCTGCACATGAATAGCATATACATTCACGCCTTCTTTTTTATAGGCTTGCAAAAATTTTGAAAAATAGAGCGTGTAGCTCGACAGAGTGGTGGAATCGTGCATGATTTCGCATACCGACCTATATTCATTCATTTTGCTCCAAGCATAGCCTGTTTCTGGTCGCAACACACATCTGTAGCTGTTGTTGAGCTTCATCCATGATGGCGGACTCCAAGGCGAAGCCCAAATTCGCAAGTCGGGACGTATTTTTTGAGCCGCTTTTATGTAAGGGAGCAAATATTTTTTGTCTCTATCGATAGAAAATTTTTCCATTTTGTAGTCGCCCGAATTTTCGTTGTGCGAGTACCATTCCAGTGCATAGTCGGAGGCTCCAATCGGCATACGGCACATATTAAAACCACATCCGCTCACCGTGTTGAAGAGCGATTGCAAAATTTCGTTCTGCTGGGTAGCTGAAAGTTTTTGCATGGCCTCCCAGCCCATTTCGTTGAAGCAGCCACCAATGCCATCTACTTTTTGAAACTTTTTGGTTACATCAATCACGATGGTAGAATCAGCTTTCGATTCCTTCACATAACTCATCGTTTGCCAAGGTTTGGCTTGGGTAGTTTGCACCCATTGGATTTTTTGGGCAAAAGTTGAAAATTGGATACCGCTACCCAAAATCAATGAACTCCATAAAACTATTTTTCTCATAATTATTATAATTGTAAATTTTAAAAATACCTGGCAAACACCAATAGCGTAAGCCCTAAAATATAAAAAGTAAACATCAAAGTTAATAATGCATTCGTTTGCATCGAAGAATTTCTAAACTCTTGCCATACAAATACGCCCCAAGCGATGGCCACTACCGTGCCTCCATTCCCCAAGCCATAGGAAATGGCGTATCCGGCAGTTCCAGCAGAAAGAAACGAAAGCGAAAGAGCCAAACACCAAACGCAGCCACCCAAAACGCCAACAAAATGGGTTTTGAAATCAGCCTTGAAATAATCAGCAAACGAAACAGGATTTCCCTCCACTGGATTTCGCATCAAAAAAGTGTTGTAAATGAAAGAACTCATAAATACTCCAACCGCAAAAAAGAATACAGCCGTGTAAGGCGTGATTTTTCCCGCTTCAGGACTGGCAAAATCGGTGACGATAGACGAAGCCACAAAACTGTAATACCATGCTATAATGATACCACCCAAAGCTGCCAAAACAATGCCTTTGGGCGAAGGTTTTGTGTCTGAGCTTCTATTTCTATAGGCTTGCATGGTGATTAAAATGGCTGTTAAAATACAAAGAGAACCTAACAAAATCATCCATCCGTTGCCCACGGGTGCGGAAATGTAGTTTATCAAAATGCCCATCATCCAGCCTATACCGGTTCCAACCGAAAACGCTACCGCTAATCCTGCCAAAGCCATAGCAGCCACCAAAAGCAAATTAGCCAAGTTCCAAATAAATCCACCGAAAACTGCTGAAAACAGGTTTTTCGAGTCAGCTTGAGCCATATCAGAAATAAAACTCCGTCCCTCCATGCCATTGCTGCCAAGCGTGAGACCAAAAGCCAAGGCAAAAAGCAGAATGCCCAAAGCAAAATCCCAATAAAAAAGTTCGAAACGCCAGTTTTTGTCTACCAGCTTGTAGGTATTAGCCCACGAACCCCAAGCCAACATCGTGATAAAACAGAAAAAAACAGCCAAGGGATATTCGGTAACTATGTACATGGTGGAGGATTTTTGAGTGTTGATTTGTGATTTTTAAGTGTTGATTTGTCCATTGTCCATGCCTAAAATAGCTTGACAAAAGGGATAAATTTAAAATTCGTTTTCAAAGCATAAACTATTTTAATAAGTAATATTAATTGTTTTTTTTATTAATAAATTTCATTTAATTCAATCAAAAATCATCCATCAACAATCAAAAATCAATGAGCTGTCCAGCCTCCGTCTATCATCAAAGTAGTGCCTGTAATCAATTGGGCTGCCGGAGAAGCTAAAAAAAGCACTGCAGAAGCCACATCTGAAGGACTTCCAACCCTGCCGAGCACGATGTTTGACAACACCTGCTTCTTAAAATCTTCATTCAAAAGCCATTTTTCAGTTCCGGGAGTTTTGATAAAAGTAGGAGCTACAGCGTTTACATTGATATTGTGTACGCCCCACTCCACAGCAAAGCATTTAGTAAGATGGGCTATGGCTGCCTTGGTCATGCAATACACCGACTCGGTGGGCAAAGCAATAAAGCCAGCTTGCGAGCTTAAATTGATGATTTTACCTAATTTTTGGGCTACCATCATCTTGCCAATGGCTTGACTTACAAAAAATGTACCTTTTAAATTTACATCCAAAGTATAGTCGAAATCGGCTTCTGTAACTTTTTCTATCGGGTTTGGCGGCCCTATTCCGGCATTGTTAACCAAAATATCTATTTTTTTAAAATTTTTGGCAATGGAATTGGCAGCAGCCTCGATTTGGGCTATGTTTCTCACATCCAATTGCAATTTCAGTACTTTTCGGCCCATCGCTTCTATTTCTGAAGCCAAACCAGCGTCTTCGTCTATGTCTCTCAAGCCTAGAGCCAAATCAGCTCCTGCGGCAGCTAACGTGAGGGCACACTCTCTGCCTATGCCTCTGGCCGCACCAGTTACCAATGCTACTTGCCCTTCTAAAATGTTTTTGTTGAATGTGTTCATGAAAATGATTTGAAATTTTAATTAAAGTATTAGTAAAACAGTTGCTAAAAATCAGAAAAACCCTTCCATAAACTACAGAAGGGTTTTTGATAATAATAAACTATACTACTACTCTACTACGAGTTTCTTGAATGTGCTATTTCCGTTTTGGATAATTTTCACGATATAAATTCCTGATGAAATATCTTTGGTAGAAAACACAGTTGGTACACCGTCAACTACATGGCCTGATTTTAGCACTGCACCTTGTGGATTTATCAGCTCCACAGTGGCATCGCCATCGGTAGATACATAAAATTCACTTGTAGCCGGATTTGGATACAGTGTTACTGCTGCTACACCACTTTCTGATGCCTCTTCAGCACCTTCTCTTGTAGCTCCACTTCCTATGTTGTAGTGGAAATATCCATTGCAATGCAATAATATCACTTGGAAATAGCCTGCATTGCTGCATCCGTTTGAACCTGCATTCCAGTTTCCTACCGAGTATGTTGCCGTAGATTCTGTTTGATATGTTGTGCTGCCTACAGTGATGTAATCTACTTCCATATCATTGTTGTTGTCATTGGCAAAACGTACCCTGATTCTGTTGGCTGGAATGTTGCCTGACAAACTGAAGTTATAGTCTGTAAAGCTTGTAGATATATTTGAAGCTGTTTGGGTTTGTTGTACTGTACCCCCTGTTGCTACAGCTGCATCTATCACTTCTACCGTCAGGTTCACTCCTGTGCCTATTCCTCTGGCCCTCACTGTCAAATTGGTAGTAGCACTATTGGCAAATTGTAACCAGTTGATATTAAATCCGCCTGTGTTCGCCAATAACCTTATCGTTTGATTGCCTGCACTCAAGTTAACTGTTGTACTAACCGTTTGGAATGTCTGCCATCCTGCAGTATTAGGAACATTCACTGTTGCCAATGTGGTACTTCCATTTCTCACAGCTACTTGTCCCCCTCCGTTTAAGCTCGCTACTCTCAAGTTGAGGGTATAACTTCCTGCGGTGGGTACATTAATGTTGTAATCCATCCAGTCATTGGCATCTATCCAACCTACATTTTGACCTCCTCCCACATCTGTGGTTGTCTCTAACTGAACTCCCGACATTGCTGTATAGGCTTCTGCTTGAATGGTAGCGGGAATAGTCGTGTATGAGCCTCCGCCTCCAGTGCTCACCGTTGAGAATTGTATCCAGTTCAAGTTCCATAAATAACCCGTTGCAGAACCTGCATTCGTTAAACGAATGGTTTGATTGCCGGATGCCAAGTTTACATTAACTGTTACCGTTTGGAATGACTGCCAGCCGCCTGTATTAGGCACATTAACAGTAGCCAATGTTGTAGAACCACTTCTTACCGAAACCTGAGTTCCTGTGTTTGGAGAAGCTATTCTCAATGCGAGGTTATAAGTACCTGCAGATGGTGCACTGATGTTATAATCCATCCAATCATTTGGCTCCATGTAACCTACGTTTTGGCCCCCTCCCACATCAGAAGTTGTCTCTGTTTGAATACCAGACATCGCTGAATACGCTTCTGCTTGGATAGTGGCTGGAATGGTAGTGTAGGTACTTCCACCACCACCGCCCCCTCCTCCGGAAGTTGGGTTATTATCTATCCAATTCATTACAGCATTATATTTGTAAGCTGTTGCCAAAGGAGAATCTTGTCTTTCCAAAATTCCCCAAGTACCCCATTTGCTCCATGTAGTGATGTATTGGAAATTACAAAACATCTGCATGCCATTATCCCTCATCATGTTCATATACTCTGTATAACGAGTTCCCATGCGTGGGTCGCGGCTTGCTTCTATCAATCTATTTGTTAAAGCATCTACATTTTCACCACCCAAGTATCCTACAAAATGTTGTCCGCCTTCGTAAGCTATTAAGCCTACTCCTTTTTGGTTAGCAAGTGCTTTAGAGGCTATTATTTCGTTTTTTGCTGTATTAATTGCTTCGTATGACCTTGTAGTTACTAAATTATCAAGTGTCGGCACACAAGAGCCATTACACACATCATCAGCAGACCATAGTCCACCGAAATAGGGAGCAGTAGCTAAGAAATCAGCTTTCAAATTATTGGGGTTGTAGGCCGATTGCTCAAGAGCATAAAAACGAGCTGAAGAAGGACCGTCTGTCCAAGCCGATTGGCTAGCCATTACAAAATACAACCTTGATTTACCCCCAAATTCATCTTGAAAAATCTTCCACATATCAGTAGAACGTTTTACGTGAAATTTGTGCAATGCCCAGAAAGCATCCGTATCGTATCCCAAGCGCAAACCTTCCGATTGGCAATATTGTGTTTGAGTAAAAGGCCCTGCATAGTTCCAAGTTTCATTAGAATATTCCAGATAAACCTTCAAATTGGAGTTCAAATTATTCCTTATTAGCCTTGCCGCTTGGGTAATGTAGTTGTTGTCTGCTTTGTGAGGAACACAGAACCACATATCTACATTTAGTTTGTTACACAATTGAATCATGTGCTCTATAGCTACGCCCTCAGAACGAGCTTGGCTAAATGTATTTGGAGTAGTTCTCTGCGCCCAAGTGCTCAAGTTGCTGCCATTTATTTTGCCCCAATCCATGAAACGTAAATTTTTAAATTTATTCAACCTTTCAAGGAAAAGAGGGTGAAAAATTTGAGTTTCATAGTTGTCTGCAAAACCGGGCATTATCAATTTGATGTTTTTAATGGGGTCACTAGAACTTGAAGTCCTGATTTCAAGATATAATCTGTCCCAAGTAGTACTCACGGCCAAATCTATAGTTCGTGGACCACCGGTAAGGGTAAAGTCTCTAGTTCCGGCACCACCCCAGATGTGTATAGTACCTGTTCCTTGCAATATCAGCTTGTAAGTTCCTGATGTATACATGGGCACAATGGTGTGAACAAAATATTGTTTATTATCTGATGCTGTAAATGGAACATACAATGGCCACCCATCTGCATCACGAGGTACTTCATCGCCTCTATTTGCAGTCCATTCATTACCACCTACGCTTCTGGTAAGCCACCAACCATCTGACATTTTGAAAGCATCTACAAACACCCAGTCTGAACTTCCATATCCAATATCGGACAAGTTTGTACCAACTGCCATTTGAGCAAACGTTTGCAAATAAAGAAATGAGTTTAGGGCTGCGCTAAACAACCCTATGCGAGCCATTCTACTGAATAAAGATCGCCATGTGTGTGTGTTAGTTTTCGTTTTCATAGAATAATTAAATTAATAATTGATTTTGTACAAATTTATAAGCCTTCATACTGTGCATAAAAGCTTTGTGCCGGGTTTCTGAAAAGATATTTGATAGGAAAAAGTAATGGCTAATAAAAAATGAGTTTCTAAAATAGACTGAAAATCAACACATTAGTTTATCAGTAAGGCGTAATAATTAATCACACCCAATCATTTCTATTGTTTATCTTTGCAAAATCAAAAAACTAAAGATTACTACTTGCACTCTTTTATTAATGAGAATTTATAAAGCTCTTTTTTTGCTGTTTTTTGTAAGGCTTTCGATCGCCACAACCATAATAGGCAGCAACTTTACCTCCGACACCATACTTGTCTATGCAGAATATGAATTATACATTGATTCAATTCGGAGTGCTGACATTAAACATATAGCTAATCTTCCCGATAGCGCTTTTAAGATTATCCCGACAGAAAAAAAACTGACTAAGCCCGGAGAAGTCTATTGGCTTCGCTTCACCATCAATAATTTAGCCAAAGAGAGCATAGTGATAGAAACACCTAGAGACTATCGCATTTCAGAACTATACATACCTACTGACTCAGGTTTCAAAAAAATCAGCTATAATATATACAAGCCGTGGGAGGGGAATACATTTTTATTTAACAACCCATCCTTTACCATACCCTACACCGAAAATGACAAAGTTTTTTATCTAAGAATCAGCAGCGATTTGCGCATAGGGCTAGGTTTTGTACTCTACGATACCCAGTTTGCTCATAACAAAGCGATGAAAAAATATATTCAAATATTTTTATTGCTTGGAATCATACTCATTGCCCTCATTTATAATAGTGTATTTCTGGTAAGACTTAGAGACCGTGCCTATGCATATTATCTTTTTTATCTAATCAGTTTGTTGGTATTCAGCCTGTTTTTATTTGGGCTATCATACCCTTTGCTAGAAAAATTTACTTTCCGATATTATTTTTTCACCATTCCTTTTGCAGCTATGACCATAAACATGTTGCTATATGTAAATAGAGTGCTCGAATTAAAAAGCAAAATGCCATTTTTCCGGAAAATTATTTTTTTCTTAATTTTTGTGCGAATCGGCATTTTATTCATAGGGATTATATTTGAAATAAACAGCCTTCACAACGAATACATCGATTATATATGTCTATTCCCTGCTTATGTTTGTTGTGTAATTTACATCTTTAAGTATAGGTCAAACTATTCATTGATACTACTATTATCAATGACCCTCATTTTCGTAGGTTACACCACAAAATCGGTAATCAAAACATTTTTACCTATTTCAGACTATGAGCTTGGACAAGACAACGACTTTCTTTTCTTTATTTTCACGGCACTGGAAGTAATCATGCTTTCGATTGCGCTTTCAGAACGATACATTCAGTTAAAAAAAGAAAATGAACGCAGCCATTTGGAAACTATCAAATACCAAGAAATGGCTTTGGCCGAATCGAAAGAGAAAGAACAGCTCAAAGAAATGCTAAACAGAGAGCTGGAAACCATGGTAGCCCAGCGTACCGCAGAGCTGAGAATAGCCAACGAAACCCTTCGAGAACAGGCCGAAGAAATAGAGCAGATAAACAATATGCTCAAAACCGACAATGAAAAACTCACCTCTCATGTAGAAGAACTGAATAAAATCAGATTGCTTGACAAGAACATGAGCTTTGAGGAATTTAAAGAAATTTTCCCCGATGATGAAAAATGCTTTGGCTTCATAGCCGGACTCAAATGGCAAAATGGCTACCAATGCAAAAAATGTGGCTACAAAAAATTCTACATGGGCTATTTGCCCCATTCGCGCAAATGCAAATTATGTAAATATATAGAAAGTGCTCCGGCCAATACTTTTCTTGACAATGTGAAGTTCCCTGTTCAGAAAGCACTCTACATTTTGTATTACACCTATGCAAATCCATCACCCAACATCCATAAATTAGCTGAAAATATAGACCTAAGAGAAGCTACGGCCCATAACTTTTACAAAAAAATAGCTGAAAAAACCACCAAACTCAAACCTGCTCAAAAAACAGAAGGCGATTGGACTCAGCTAATTTTAAGCTAATTTTTACCAATTTCTTTCAAAATCATTTTTTCAAAACGATTGATTATTTAATTTATCATACTTTTTATTACCAATGTAAATATCTCATTTTTAGATACTTAATAAAATCCATTTGACTTTATTTCTACGGAATAAAGCATTTGAAAATACACATCACATAGCGAAGAATACCACTAAAACTTCAATTTTTGTACTAAACTTATTTAAATTATAAATATATTATGGTTTACACGTACAAAAATCGAAAACATGTAATTAGACATGTACAATCGTTTTTATTAATTTTGATGCTAACGATTGCATCATCAAATTCTTGGTCACAAGGGCTATTGATTTATGAAGGCTTTGATTACGCCCTACAAACAAATCCCTCTACTTTCTCGTTTAGTAACAGTTTTACGTCAGATGTTAGCACACTAAATGGCGGGCAGGGCTTTAGTGGTACATGGCTGCGTGCAGACGGAGGCACTTCTACAAGCTGGCCGTCAAACAGCGGATTCAGAATCAACGATCAGAATACACGCGCCTTTGCATTTAACGGATTAAGTGCCAGTGGAACTTATTTAACTGCCGGAATAAACAGGGGTGGTTCAGATCCGGGTGAACCACTGAACAGAATCATCGATTTGGCCTATGGAAATATCAAAAATTATACTGTTTCGTCCTCCGCATTTGGCCCTGTGATAGGAAAACCCGGTACTACTTTGTTCTTAAGTTTTGTAATGGGCAAAGGTCATCAGTGGGATGATAGTGAAATTACATTATCACTTTACAACGGCAGTAGCCCTGATAATTCGAATCATAGAATGGTAGAATTTGGTTATTTCCAATCATCTTCATCTAGTGGCAATCCCATTAAAATAGATATTAAATCAGGAAGCAGCACATCAGGTGCCTCAAATACAACCACAGTTCCTCTTTTCCAACCTGCATTACTGGTCTTGAGAATGGATTTTGGTGTAACAGCTCACACTTTTACAGGTTTTGTAAACCCTGATGCTACAGGTTCAGTAATTCCTAGTTCTCCTTCTGTCGGTCCTTTTGTATACGCTCATAACACCAGTACTGTTGGTTTTTCAAGAATTGCATTCCAAATGGGCAGAGATGGCACTATTGATGCAGGCGGTGGATGGGGGCCATCTGTAGCTTGGGGTAGCGGTATCATTGATGAAATACGTGTAGCCTCTAATTATGCCGAAGTACTTGGGTTGCCCGGGCCTATTCCATTATCGAATATAGTTATTTCGGGTGCTTCTAATACCATCAGTACTCAAAATGGAAGTATAGAGCTTTCTGCTTCTGCATTTCCCACCACAGCTTCGAGCCCTATAAATTTTTCTTGGGCTATCTCAAACTCACTGGTTGCCACTCTGTCTGGCACTAGCGGTTCGGTTGTATCTGTCACCGGATTGTTGGATGGTACGGTAACCGTAACAGGTACTGCAACAAACTCCGCAAATAGTGTTTCTAGTCAGTATATAATTAATCTCAGTAATCAAACACCACTTGTTTCACTCACTGGAATTACTATTAATGGTGCTAATACAATTTCTACACCTGCTGGCACCTTAATATTAAATGCTACACCTATCCCTTCGAATTCTTCATCGCCAATTTTATATACTTGGTCTATATCAAATTCGACAAAGGCTAGTTTGTCAGGTACCTCCGGCTCTGAGGTTACAATTACAGGCATTATAGATGGAGTTGTTTCTGTTACATGCCAAGCAACAAATGCAGGCGGTTCTGCCTCTTCGTCTAAGACAATAATTATTTCGGGTCAACCAACACCACCTTTATTCTCATTTGCTTCTGAAGTGCCGACAATATATTCAAAGGTAGGTGATTTTAGGCTTAATCAACACGTGTACGGTAGTGATGCTGGCTTTACTGTAGCTGGTGTATACTATCCTAAAGGATTGGCTTTTGCTACCGATAATGCTGCCACAGCTGCTACATTTGCCATCAATGGAGGTTACAAAAAATTTACTGCCATTGCAGTAAACCAAGCCGATTGTGGTGGGGGTACAAAAGTAGGTATTTCTATTTTAGTTGATGGAGAAGAAGTATACAGCAACAATACCATTTCTGTCTCTAATTCAGATAATATTGATATAGATTTAATTGGAGCAAACACTATGGAGATAAAAGTGAATGGTGTAGATGGCCCATGCGCTGATTGGGGTGCTTTGGTTGATGCCAAACTGTTTATCCTCTACCCTGCTGAACAAGCGTCTATTTCTCCCGTGGGAAATGTAACTTCAATTCTAGGAAATGGTTCTGTTACCTCGTTCACAGGCACGGTGGTTCCTTCTTATGCAGACCAGCAAATCACATGGAGTGCTGCATCATCTGCTTCTATTATAGCAAGTATAAACTCTGAGTCGGGTGAACTTACCATAGAAAACAATGAAAACGGTACTATAACAGTGACAGGTGCTGCCTTTTTCCCTTCTTCTATTGTAGGTACTTACGTACTTAATATTGTCCAAGTTCCCATCACCGCCACAGGTCTTACCATTCAAGGCGCAGCCTCCGGTAATGTGAATGTAAACGAAACAGCTGTGCTTTCGGTAACTTATACTCCCGCAGCTACCAATCAATTGGGAGTAAACTGGAGCTCTTCAAACACCAGTGTTGCTACCGTGAATAACGGCACTGTCACTGGTCTTGCCAACGGCACTGTCACCATCACCGCTACCTATGGTCTGAATGCTTCGGTGTCTGCTACTAAAGTGTTGAGTGTTATTGTTCCTGTCACTGGTATCACCGTTTCGGGTACGAATGCGCTCTTGGTAGAAGCTACGACCACTTTGACCAGTACCATTAGTCCTCTAGCGCCTACCAATTCAGCTTTAACTTGGAGCTCGTCAGCACCTTCTATCGCTTCCGTTAACGCTTCTACAGGGGCAGTATCTGCCCTTGCTGTAGGTGTGGTTACCATCACGGCCACTTCGGTGAGCAATCCTTCGGTGTCAGGCAGCTTTGTGCTCAGTGTGAATCCTATCTTGGTGAGCAGCATCAGCCTCTCTGGAACCAATGTAGTGGCAGGCTTGGGTACTACTGTTGTAAATGCTAGTGTGCTTCCGGCTAATGCCACCAACAAAGCCTTGACATGGGCTTCATCTAACAATGCCATTGCCACCGTATCGGGTTCTGGGGTGGTAAGAGGTTTATCGTTTGGCACGGTGACTATCACGGCTACTTCGGTAAGCACGCCTTCGGTGTCTACTACTTTCGTCATTACCTTCAATGAAATCCCTGTGGCATCCGTATCGGTATCAGGTACCAACCGAGTGAATGTAGGCAGCAGCATCAGCTTGATAGCTACTGTACTCCCTTCCAATGCCTCTAACAAAGCCGTAACTTGGACTTCCTCTGATGTAGCCGTTGCTACCGTATCGGGTATCGGACAAGTTCGTGGCTTAGCCAATGGCATAGTGACCATCACGGCTGCTTCGGTGAGCAACACCTCACTCATGGCCATGTATGTGGTAACGGTAGGTAATCCGGTGGTAGTAATAACACAACCTACGATAAGCCTTTCAGCCTCGGCTTCGGAGATTACTACTTCCAAAGGAACGCTGCAAATCACTGCTTCAGTGACGGGTTCTGCCCTAACAGAGGTTAGCTACAGCCTCTCTGACACCTTGTTGGCAAGTATTGATGCCACCGGATTGCTCACCGCCAAAGCCAATGGTGTGGTGGTAGTAACCGCTGCGTTGACAAGCAACGCTACCGTAACGGGAACACTCTCTGTTACCATATCAGGACAAGAGTTAGCCAACGTTGCCGATATCAGCACCGCTGTAAGCATCTACCCCAATCCTGCCAAAGAGGTGTTGAACATAGCAGGTGTAAGCGATGTATTGCTGCTGGAGTTGTATGATGTGTTGGGACAAGTGGTGGTATCGAAATCAAACACTGCCGGTCTATCATTATCAGGCTTACAAGCCGGAAGCTATGTATTGAAAGTAGTGACCAAGGAGGGCGTGGCCTTCAAGAAGGTGGCAAAAGAGTAGATATAATCAATCAAAGAGACTATTTTTTGAGTAAAGTAGTAGTATAGTTATAGTTTAAACATCAAAAATCCCAATCGGACTCCGGTTGGGATTTTTATTTTCACAATGCCTGAGCTTCTATAGCTAAGCCTCTAAGCGAACTATGTTTTACAAAAGTATTGTACAATAGCTTGTCTTCATTGCTATGACACCCAAGCTTCGAGTATTTTGGCCTCAGGATTGGGTAAAAGTGTCACCTTTTTTATTGATGCAGGTAGCAAAATAGAGTCACCTTTTTTTACGCTAACATTATCATTACCATACACAATATTAAAATCACCTTCAACACAAACATAAATCACAAAAGAATCGATAGATTCGTAATTACGTGGCTGTGGAACATTGAAATGAAGCCTATTGGTATTGAAGTATTGACAGGTAACTACATTTACAGGCTTATTAAGTGCTTTTTCATACTTTGTTTTATAGTCGGGATAAAAATTGTAGTCTATGGCATCAACGGCTTGTTCGGTGTGGAGTTCACGCAGATTTCCCTTGTCGTCTTTTCTATCAAAATCGTATATTCGGTAGGTAATGTCGGAAGTTTGTTGAATTTCAGCCAAACAAATGCCCTTTCCAATATAATGCACTCTTCCAGCTGGTAGAAAAAACACATCATCTATGGCAACTTCTTCAAAATTCAATATTTCATTTAAAGATTTGCTTTCTAAATGATGCAAATATGTTTCTTTGTCTATCTTTCTATTAAACCCTGTATTGAGTTTTGCACCTTTGTCGGCTTCAAATATGTACCACATTTCTGTTTTACCAAACGAATTATGGCGTTTTTTGGCAAGTTCATCGTTGGGGTGCACTTGGATAGATAAATCATCGTTGGCATCGATAAACTTAACTAAAAGTGGAAATTCATTGCCAAATTTTTCATACACTTTTTTACCTACAAGCTCTTGTTTATAGGTGTCAATGAGCGATACCAAATCTTTGCCCTTCAGCCGTCCTTCGGCTACTGTAGAAATATTTCCTTTAACGCCTGAAATTTCCCAAGTTTCTCCGCAATTAGGAAGCGGTGAAAAATCTTTGCCTAATACTGTTCGGATTTTATTACCACCCCAAATCTTATCTTTAAAAATGGTGTTGAATTTTAATGGATACACTAAAAAGGAATTATGAATTATTTAATAGTTTATTCTCTCTCTTCGCGGAGGCGTTTGTTGCGCTCCCAAAAATTGTAAACATTATATATGAAACTGATAGTCAAAAGCCCAATTTGAGGATAGCTGTGATCTATGATTGCTAAATACAAAAGCGCCATCACACCCAAACCACCCAACATATTGTCTCTGTTAAGCTTTTTATAAAATTTTGGCATGTCTTCTACCGTTTTCGAATAATCAAACAAAATGTCTTTGATAGTAGAAAAAGCTACGAAGAATATACATCCATACCCAAACAGTTCAAGCGTAGTTTCAAAATCCAAATTAAAATCCATCTAGTAGGTTTTCGGTTAATTTTGGGCTAAATAGTAAAAAATTTCTCTTTTTAGCAAGTCCGGACGTTCATTTGACACCAAATGCCCTGTTTTTGGCAAAATAAATGTGCGAAGAGGTGCTTTTTTGAATACTCTTTTGGCAAAACTCACATTTGATGTATCCACAATCCAGTCTTCAGCACCATGCATGAGAGTGGTAGGCACAGTGAGGCGTTCCCAAAAAGGAAGCATCTTTTTTAATTCATTGGCTCGGGTATATTTTTCGTCTGTAGCCACATTCATAGAAATGGGCAAAAACCAACGAATAAGAGACAAACGTCCAAAACCTGAAAACCACCAAAAACGCTCTCTCTCAGGGTCTAAATCTGCTCCAAGGAGCACCAAACTGCGTACTTTGTCGGGGTTATTGGCAACAAGTGCAGCAGCTACAGGCGCACCGAAAGAGCGCCCTACCACATATATTTTGGTTTTTGATGAAAAAGAATCAATGAGCGGTTGTAAATAGCGCGCTTGCTTTTCAATAGAAGGCTCTACCAAGCCCAAACCCGATTTGCCATAACCCGGCCTGTCTACCGACACCATATGAAAGTTCTTTTGCAACAAGCTGTCATCCAACAAATGAATGTAGCCATACCATGCACCCGGAGCTCCGTGTATAAAAATGAGCAACGGAAGTGTGTCATTCCCTACTTCAGCATAGTGTATCGTGCGGTTATCTACTTTATAGGTATGAAATTTGGGTTGATATTTCTTTGACGAATAATAACCCTTCAAATCTTTTTCTGTCATGCTGAACCTGCGAAAGCATGATGACCACACAAACGTGATAGCTAATAAAAGTCCAAAAACGAATAGTTTTTGTTTAGTACTTTTCATTACCATTTTTACCCAATTATAACAATGATATACATACAGTTAGTTTCATGAATGTAATCAATAGGCTGGTTTGTGTTGTACCTACAATATTATCCAATTCTTATAAAAATTCAAAATATCTATGGCTTTACTGCATCTATGAGATACAAAAAACTGTTTATTTGTGGTCAAACTTTTTTGTGCCGAATAAAATGTTTTGATAAATTCGCTTTTGTTACTGTTTTTATTCTTGAATTTTTTCTTCGATAATTTCTAATAAAAAACCACATTTTAGCTATAAACCGGCAAAAAAATATATGAGAAAATCAAGCTTTTATTTTATCTCAATCTTACTGTTGCTAGCAATAACCAACTGCAACAGGGTGAGAAAATCAAAAAACAGTATGCAAATAGAAAAAAACAATATTCAAATAGGCGGCATAGAAAGGCTAAAAGGCGCAAACTTGATAATTGAAGACAATGAGCAACCTTTTGCATTTAAGTCAAGTATTCAAAATACATCAAGCAGTGCTGAAATCAATTTTGGGAGTAATGGGAGAATATCGATAGAAGTTCAAAACGAAATTTTACTGCTCTCAGCTACATACGAAAACACCCAAAATACCGATGGTTGCAAATATATCGGTATCAGTTTTGACGAAATCTCCAATTTCAAAATCGGAAATGCATTTTACAAATATGGCTCAGTAAAAGCTTGGACTCACCCGACTAAAATTACCAAAGCAGATGATTTGCAAGATGCAGACATACAATTTTTCTTGTGGCAATACCAAGATGGCACATATGGTGCTATGATGCCACTGATGGGGAAAGGACATGTGTCTACTTTGGGGAAAATAAATGGAAAGCCAGGTGTAAAATCATATTCGTTGGTTACATCTACCAATCCACAAAACATTCCTATGGTGGCAATAGCCTTCGGAAGTAATCCATATAAAATGATAGAATCGCTCTATGAAGAAGGCATGAAATACATGGGTAAGGAGGCAGGATTGAGAAAGAACAAACCTTATCCAGAGTTTTTCACCAAACTGATGTGGTGCACATGGAACTCGTTTGGCCACGGCCTGGACGAACAAAAAGTATTTGCAGCAATGGAAGACTTCAAATCAAAAGGTGTCACTTTTCCTTTGGTTTTGCTCGATGATGGTTGGAGCAAAGTGAGTGCCTATGGCAAAGGAATGCTACAAAGTTTTAAACCTGACACTACAAAATTCCCCAAAGGCTTAAAACCGGTAGTGGAAAAACTAAAATTAGAATACGGGGTAAAAGAAGTAGGTGTGTGGCATGCTTACAGTGGATATTGGGCAGGAATAGACCCAAAATCTGACCTTGGGAAATCATTTGGAAGCGATTTGATGGCTTACAGAGACAAAGTAGCTTGGTCGGGTTTGCCCATCGATACATTTTACTTTATAAACCCATTTTCAAAATCGGGCTATGAATTTTACAACCAATGGCATAGCTATTTGAAAAACGAAGGCATATCATTTTTGAAAGTAGACAACCAATTGGTGATGGATAGAATGGCCAAAGGAAATTATCCTTTTGCCGATTTTGCCGAAAAAATGCAGTATAATTTGCAAACTTCAGTGAAAAACAACTTTGACGGAAGGGTAATAAACTGCATGGACATGACGACCGATGCCGTATATAACTATGGTTCTTCGGCACTGGGGCGCGCTTCGGAAGATTTTTTCCCTGAAAATGAAAGTTATAAAATCACAGCGGGAAATGCGGCCGTTCATGTGCTTTGCAATGCCTACAATTCACTATGGTGGGGGCAAATGGTATGGCCCGATTTCGATATGTTTCAAACACATCATCCACAGGCAGAGTATCATGCAGTGGCTAGAGCCGTAAGTGGAGGGCCTATTTACTTTGCCGATTCGATAGGGAAAACCGACCCTACTATATTGAAGAAACTTTCACTCGAAGATGGAACCATATTGAGAGCAGATAAACCCGCTATGCCCACAAAAGATTGTTTATTTAACATTCAAGATGCCAAGCCGCTAAAAATATTTTCTACCGCAAACGAAACAGGATTGCTGGCAGTATTCAATGCTGCCGATGCCGACACTGTGGAAGGAAGCTTTTCTGTGACAGATATAGAAGGATTTGAAAAAGGCGATTTTGCTGTGTATGACTATAAAAAAGCTGAAATACAATCGGCAAATACACAAAAGAAATTTGATTTATCGCTTCCTAGGCTAGAGTGGCAATTGTATTATATAAAGCCTATAAAAAATCAATTTGCGGCTTTTGGCATCGTAAATAAATACAACGCCCCTAAAACAATAAAATCGAAAAAAAATACAGGCTACAGTATATCCATCGAGTTGGCTGAAACGCAAGGAACTTTTGTGGCTTATTCGGGCAAGCAGCCTAAGAAAGTTTTAAATAAAAGTGGATCGGAATTAAAATTTAGCTTTGAAAAAAATATGCTTAAAGTGGACTTAATCGAAAAAGCAGATGCAATGTTGGAAATAATCTATTAAACAAACCATTTTCTACTGAGCCACATCACTATACTCAAATAACAAACAAAGCGGATAAAGTGAGCCAAAGGCATTGCCTCAAGACCCAACATTGGAATAAATATCCAAAGTAGAATAAGATAAATAAAAGCCGAAGCAAACTGAGTAGCGATAAAGGTTTTGGTTTTCATATTGGCTTGCAAAACAAAACCAAAAATCCAAGAAGGGAACTTAAGCCAATCGCCAAGCAAAAGATAGCCTACCAGATAACTGCCTTCCACAAATTCTTTGTTATAAAAAAGTGTCAGTAGTTCCACACGGTAGATATAAATTGCCAATAGCCCAATTCCTGTAATAAAAAATGTAAAAGCAAGACTTTTGCGAATAAAAGCTTTGAGTTTTTTAGGCTCAGCTACATAAGACGACACTTTGGTAAAAATCAAAATGCCGATAGCAGCACTAAACACACTGGTATAGCCATCTGAAATTTTGGCCACAGCCTGCCACAGCCCTGTTTGGTGTACATTAAATGTTTTGATAAGATAGCTTCGTACAAAAAAATCAACCAATCGGCTCAGTGCCACACTGGACAATGCTGTAAAAACAAACTGAACAATTTGCTTAAAGGCAGGGGAATCGAAGTTTGATCTGTATTTAGATATTCGTTCATGGTTGGCTCTTAAATAATATATCAAAATAATAACCAGCATAGAGGCAGGAGAGATGGCCAAGTACAAAAGTGATGTTATGAGTCCTTTTTGCAAACCTATGTATACCAAAATAATGCCAATACCATTGTTTAATATGTTTAACAATGTAAAAGCCCTGATGTGCTGCATCGCCATTAATAGAGAGATAAAAAGCAAAGCAAGCATGTGCATGAGCACAGATAATATGAGCCAACTCAAATTGAGCGGGGTAAACATCAGTGGTGGAAAATCATCATAAAAAGTAAAACTTAGTGAAAAAAGCAGACAAAGAATGAGTAAAAACGAACCGAAAGTGAGTGCCAATCCATAAGAAAAAGCATTGTTCCACTCTTTCTGGGTGATGTTTTCATTGGCAAATATTTTTATTAGACCTCTGTTTATGCCTTCGTTGGTGAGGGTGGTGAAGAGCGCAATAAGGTTTTGAAAGTGTGCCAAAAGTGTGACACCTTGAGGCCCGAAATAAACAGAAAACAGCTTATTGGTAATGAAGCTGTAGGCTGCAAAAGCTAAAGACGAGAGTCCGGTCCAAATTGATTTTCTAAGGAAATCCAAGTGATGGGTAAAATTCTATAACAAAAGAGGTGAATACTACTCAATTATCAAAATCAAATATGAATTTTACTCCTTAAAAAACTTTTGAACCCATATTCCATCATCGGAAAGTAGTTTTAGTAGATACAAACCGCTTTTTAGGCCTGAAATATCTATTTTAAATCGGCTATCTTCTTCTTTTGTCATTGCCAAAGCTGTTTGTTGCACGCCCGAAATATCATATATGTATATTTTACTTGTTTTACCTTTCGATTTTGGGCAATGTACATTCAGCAATCCATCCGCAGGGTTTGGAAAAATGTAGAAATTTGTAGTTTGAGACGCTTCATCTAGTGAATTTGGAGTGCAGTTGGGAGTGCCTGCATTGGCATTATAAACCACCCTTGATGAGCAATTTGAGCTGTTTATGCCAGTTACAGTGAGAGACAATGGCTCATCTGCTTGCCACGAGAAAGTAGATGTATTTGCTGCCAATAATCCCTGAGCAGCGCGCCAAGTGTATGTATCGCCACCGGAAACGGTAAAATTCAAGAAAGTACAAGTAGTGGTAGGCGAAGAACTAGGCATAACCGAAAGCTTGAGAGTGGGCGATGACAAAATATTAATAGCGGAAGTTTTCACCAAAGTATCAAACTTGCCCGGTCGGTTGCGCACAATGAGCTGCACATCGTAAATGCCGGGTGTAAAAAGTGTGGCTTGTACATTTTTTGAAGTGCTGGTAAGCGGTGGCACCGAACTTGAAGGTTGGTAAATTTTCCAATCCCAAGCCTCTACATAATATAATGAAGAATCGAACAAGTTTACAACCGTAGACGGGCAACCTACAGAATTCTGAATGCCAAATTTTGCTACAGGCGGTGGTATTATATGTGTGTTTGAAGCCACTAGTTCCTTTCTTCTCGGACTATTGGAAAGCACGGTGAGTATTCGCTCCTTTTGGTCGTTGGTAAATATGTTCATGCAAGCATCGTCTGTATAGTCCATATAGTTTTCTTTCATGGCTGATATGCTCGGTGTACACGAAGCGGGCGAACTTGGACAAAAGTATATCGGTCCGGTAGTTTTGGGTGTGTCGTCACAGCCATCGTCATTAATGCAAGAAACATTATCGTCCTCGTCACCCCAAATGTGTAGCAAACCTAGAAAATGACCTACTTCGTGAGTAGCCGTTCTCCCTTGATTATAGCGAGGTATCACATTTCCGGTACGCCCAAACACATTAAAGCGTATCACCACACCATCGGACGAAGAAGGGCTGTTTTGGGTGTCGATGCCGGAGAGCGATGAAGCATCAGGCAATTGGGCATAACCCAAAGTACCCGATAAAGTGCCGCCAAAAGTCAATACCCATATATTCATATATTTATTGGGGTCAAACACTGTTTGTGGCTTTAAAATAGTATCAATCTGATCCATATCGTTCCATGTAGAGCGGCCTCCGTTCACTCTGTGGATGCCTGGATCGGTGAGGATATTGCCCGATGGGTCTACTGCCGCAGGCACAAATTTGATGGCTATGCCTGAACTCACCGTATTGTTATTAAAGCCTGCCGTTCCGGCTTTGCGTTGGAAATCCTCGTTTAAAACTTCTATTTGAGAATAAATTTGCTCTTTGGATATATTTTCGTTTTGGCCTACGGCATCGCCATTGTGGATTACATGAACAATCACAGGGATGACCATTGTATCGGCTTCAATACGAAAATTTTTGAATGTTTTTACATTAAAAAATGAATCGCTGACTGATTTTCTTGATGGGTAACGCTTTTTCAAAGCTTTTTCCGCCTGAGTAGTACCGCAGCTTCTATTGGGGATTTGGGCATAAGAACCCACAACGAGCGAAAATATAAATGAGGCAGCGTAAATTATGCGCATGGGAACTTATGAATATAATATTGATTGCAATATAAGCAAAAGTAGCTTAAAGGATAATTTGTTTTACCGTAAGATATTAGATACCATTTTATAACAAAAAGTGAATTTATAAAAACGCGATAGCTATCTATAAATTGGTTAAAAACTGCAAAGTATCAACCCCATCCGCATAATCCCAAACGTTGGGGGTTTGGGCATTCCCAAATTTAACTTCAGAGCCCCGTGGCTCGCGCACACATATACACTGGATTTTTTCTTTATTTGTATTAATTGCATCCAATAATTGGTCTGTATTGCTGTATCTTTCATAATACAATACCCCCACTGGTGACACCAACTCTTTCGATTCTTTTATCAATAGAAAATTATTATCCAAAAATTGCTCTTGGTTCATTAAAAAAATAGCCCTGTGGTAATCATAGTTGTTGGCATATTTTTGTGTGTTGATAATGTTTGCAAAACCAAATATGGCTACAAAAAACGTATCAAATTTATAATTTTCAGGCACATAAACTTTTGAAATATTTCTACACCCCAAACCGAAATAGGTAAAAATATCTTTGCCCAAATTACCTAGGTCGGTATCAGTTTCTTTCCCGTCCAAAATGGCAATAGAGGTGCGATTTTTTCTAATTATATGTGGTTTTTTTGAAAAATAATACTCGAAATAGCGTGCTGAATTGTCGCTACCGGTAGCTATGAGTGCGTCTACATCGTTTAGCCTATCTACATATACTATTTGCTCTTTGAGGGCCGGATTGGATTGAACAAGCTTATCGAGCAAATATTTCATAAAAAATGTATCATCGCTGCTCAATTTGGCATGTAAAGTATTGCCACTGAGTATCACACACATGGCATCGTGAAAACCCACAGCAGGAATGTTACCTGCCATGATTACACCTACTTTTTTGGGATTTGAATTATTGATTTCATATTTTTCTATCCATTTTTTGATTTGATTTTCTTGGAGCATAAAAACCAATCCACTGAGTGCCATTTCCATGTTCTCTGCCGTAAACCACTGATTATGATAGCGAGCCGAGTGAAAAACATGGCTTTTTTCATGGTCGGGCATTTCTTGCAAACCTTTGCCTAATTCAATAAAAGCTTCTATTCTAGTGTTTAATTCAGTCATAGTATTGATAAAATACAATTGTATGCAGAAAATCAATTCAATTAATATTGGTTCGCAAACATAATTGTTTCTAAATTTGCATCATTATAAAATAATTATTTATCAAAAGTTTGGAACAAGTGAGTGCAGAATTGCATTTTATGATAGACCAAACCATAACCGAACAATTATAAGATGGCAATTATTATCACAGATGAATGTATAAACTGCGGTGCATGTGAGCCGGAATGTCCTAATACAGCTATTTACGAAGGTGGCGTACAATGGACTTGGGCCGGAGGTACCAAACTGACTCAAGTAGAGCTTGAAGATGGTTCTGTAATAGACGGAAAAGCCAAACAAGAGCCTGTTTCCAATGAGTTTTATTATATAGTTCCACACAAATGTACAGAATGTACAGGCTTTCATGAAGAACCACAGTGCGCAGCGGTGTGCCCCGTGGACTGCTGTGTGCCAGACCCTGACATAGTAGAAACAAAAGAAGAGCTTTTGGCTAAAAAACAGTGGCTACACCAAGAGGCTTAAACGCAATTTAAAAATTATTCAAGGCGTGGATATTCAAATTCACGCCTTTTTCTTTTACATCTATGAAACAAAAGAGGCGATTTATTCTTTCGAATAAATCGCCTCTTTTGTTTTTTATAGTTGACCGACAAGGGCTCGAACCTCGACTCTTCTGGACCAAAACCAGACGTGTTGCCAGTTACACCATCGGTCAGTATTTGTTTTGGGAGTGCAAAAATAGAAAAGGAATTTTATTCCCAAAAATCTTTTTTAAAATTATTTTCTATTCAAATACTTCAATAACTCAATCTTAACATAAGAAATAAAGCTTTTGTTTTAAGATAATCTGCTTTTGTAGTCTTCATAACCAAAAGATTTGACCAGCCTAAAAACATCATTTTCTTGCCAAATACCGATATTGGGGAGATTCACTCCATTGAAAGTGGTGGTTTTAACCATGGTATAGTGTATCATATCTTCAAAAACCAAAGTTTGGCCTATTTCCAAAGGTTTATCAAAAGAATATGGCCCCATGTGGTCTCCGGCCAAACAAGTGAGCCCTCCTACTTTGTAAACGTAAGGCCCCTCTTCAGAAATATTAGCTCCCGTAATGCGTGCTGTGTAAGGCATTTCTATGCAATCGGGCATATGTGCAGAAATGGAGGCGTCCAAAACGGCCACCTCTTTTCCCCCGCTCTCAATAATATCTAGTACTTTTGACACCAAATAGCCTGTTTGCCAAGCAAAAGCCGACCCGGGTTCTAAAATAATTTCTTCGATATTGGGATATTTTTTATATAAATTTTTAATCAATTGTATCAAATGCTCGTGGTCGTAGCCTTCGCGAGTCATAAGATGCCCCCCACCAAGGTTAAGCCATTTGATTTGTGTTAAAAGAGAGCCAAAGTTCTTTTCTATGGCATTTAAAGTGCGTTCTAGCGCATAGCTGTCTTTCTCACAAAGAGTGTGTGAATGCAAGCCTTCGATACCTTCGGGCAATTTTCCTGCAAATTTATCGGCTGTCATTCCCAAGCGCGAGCCCGGTATACAAGGATTGTACAAATCGGTCTCCACCTCAGAAAACTCGGGGTTGATCCTTATGGCACAAGATATTTTCTTTTTTGCAGCATATATTTTGGGCTTGAAATGCTCGTATTGGCGAATTGAATTGAAAGTGATATGCCCGGCTAAGTCCATCATTTCGTCAAACTCATGGTCGAGATATGCCACACAATAGGCATGGACTTCTCCACCAAATTCCCAAGCCGCTAATTTAGCCTCGTTGAGCGAGCTTGCCGTAGTTCCTGGTACATATTGTTTCACCAAAGGAAAAGCCGAATGCATGGCAAAACCTTTGAGAGCTAAAATTATTTTAGCCCCAGATCTGTCGACTACTGATTTAATAAGTTCAAGATTTTTTCTAAGCAGCTTTTCATCTAACAAAAAGCATGGAGAAGGTATTTCGTGAAAGGGTATCAATGCAAATGTTTTATTGGCAAAGATACGTAAATATCTTTTGGGGTTGTGTTAATTAATTGTTAGTGAGGTGATAATATTGGTATAAAACACACCATCTGTTTGACAAAGATTTAGCTGAAAAAATTGTACAATCAGTATTTTATTCTCCTTATTTTTTAAAAAATATCCGATACATTCAATAATAAATCACTAAACACAGCTGATTTTAAGGGTTTTTCTTCACTAAAGACAGAGAACAACAATAGCTGTTTTTCATTTGAGTTTATATAAACTTCTATCGTTTTTGACTCAATATCCACTATCCAATACTCCTTCACACCTTCGGCTTCGTAAACTGTTTTTTTCTTTTTGTAATCGTAATAAGCAGTGCTTTCAGACAAAACTTCTATCACCAAATCAGGTGCGCCTACAATTCTTTTCCCCTGCAAAATGCCCATATTTTCATTGGATACAAACAAAACATCGGGTTGAAAAATGTTTTTAGGGTTCAATTGAACGTCTAAAGGAGAGATAAAAACTTCCCCTAACTGTAGGCTTTCGCAATAAGCAGATAAAAATCTAAATATTTTACCTACTACTTTTTGATGCTTAATTTCGGGACTAGGCATTTCTATAATTTCTTCGTCAATAAACTGATATTTTCCTCCTTCGGGCAATTGCTCGTATGCTTCAATGGTAGAAATGACCTTGGTCTCTTTGAAGAGCATGATTTATAATGTTTATCCTAAGCTCTAAATTAATAAAAAAAGCCGAAATTCAATATGAATTATCGGCTCTCTTTTTGAGATTTGACAACTTTTTAAAAGTTGTCAAATCCATTTTAATGTTGTCAAACCTGTGTTATTTATCCCAACATTTTCTCTATCACATTCTCATACACCTCTTTGGCTTCGGAAACAGAGAAGTATTTTTCGCCATCTACTACCGCATCTTTACCTTTCACATTGCCTAAAAACAAGTAATCGACTTCCATTTTCTCAAAGAAACGGGTGAATTCTTCTACTTTTTCTTTTGAAACGGTCACCACTATACGGCTTTGTGCTTCGCCAAAAAGGAAGGCATCTTTTCTGATGAGGCTATCGGTGTGAACTTCAAAACCTAAGTTGCTGGGCATAGCCATTTCTGTCAAGGCTGTGCTCAAACCGCCATCGCTCACATCGTGGCAGGCGTTTATCAATTTTGATTTGATGAGTTTTTTAATGGTTTGTTGCAAATCATATTCTTCATCCAAATTGAAATAAGGACTTGGAGAGGCTTTCACGCCATGAAACGCGTACAAATATTCAGAAGAGGCTATGTCATTTACCGAATTCCCTATTAAATAAATGAAATCGCCCTCGTTTTTGAAATTCAATGTCATGTGGGTGCTGCGGTCGTCCAAAATGCCGAGCATACCAATAGTAGGCGTAGGAAACACAGGCTTGGTTTCGCCTTCGGGTGTGGTATATTGGTTATAAAAACTTACATTTCCACCCGTGACAGGTGTACTGAATTTTTCACAGGCTTTTTTCATCCCCAAAATAGAGCCGACAAACTGCCAATACACGTACGGATTATTAGGGTTACCAAAATTCAAGTTGTTGGTAATAGCCACAGGTTCGCCACCGCTACACACTACGTTTCTGGCCGCTTCTGCCACGGCTATTGCACAGCCTTCTTCCGGATTGGCGTTTACATAGCGTCCATTGCAATCCACATTCATTGCCAAGGCTTTGTTTGTGCCTTTGATTTTCACTACTGCCGAATCAGAAGGGGCGTTGGTGGTCATGTTTACCGTACCCACCATGCTATCGTATTGGCTAGAAATCCATCTTTTGGAAGCAATTGATGGTCTTCCCAATAAAAACTTAGCCACTTCGGCATAGTTTTTGGGCTCATTTACATCGGTAATAGTAAATTTTTGATATTCTTTAAAATAATCCGGCTCTTTGTATTCTTTGTGATAAACAGGTGCTCCACCGCCAAGAACGAGGTCGTGGCAGGGGACGTCAGCTACTATAAAATTTTGGATTTGGGATTTGGAATTTGGAATGCCTGATTCCATGATTTCATTCATTTCCGAATGAAGTTCAGACGGAAGATTATAATAAAAATGAAGTCTTTTTGAATCGGTTACCACGCCTATTTGGGCACAATTTAAATCCCATTTATCAAAAATAGCTTTGATTTTGTGTTCTTCGCCTTTTTTTACCACCACAAGCATTCTTTCTTGACTTTCAGAAAGAAGTATTTCAAAAGGCTTCATATTGGCCTGACGCATAGGCACTTTGTCTAACCAAATCACCATGCCGTGTTCGCCTTTGGCACTCATTTCGGAAGTAGAGCAAATGATACCGGCAGCACCCATGTCTTGAATACCGATAACAGAACCCGTTTCCAAGACCTCTAAACTGGCTTCCAAAAGCAGTTTTTCCATGAATGGGTCACCTACCTGCACGGCAGGAAGGTCTTTTGTACTGTCTTCAGTCAAATCTTTTGAAGCGAAAGCCGCACCGTGAATACCGTCTTTTCCAGTAGAAGAACCTACAATAAATACTGGATTTCCCACACCATAGGAAGTAGCAGAGGCTGTTTTGCCTACTTTGGCTATTCCGGCAGAAAAAGCATTTACTAACGGATTAATGGTATAGCAATCGTCAAAATAGATTTCTCCACCCACGGTAGGAATTCCGAAGGCATTTCCATAATCACCAATCCCTTTTACCACACCTTTCAAATGCCATTTGGCTTTTTCGTTGGTAAGGTTTCCGAAACGCAAACTATTTAATTGGGCTATGGGGCGAGCTCCCATCGTGAAAATATCTCTGTTGATACCGCCCACGCCCGTGGCAGCACCTTGATATGGTTCTAAAGCCGAAGGGTGATTGTGACTTTCAATTTTGAATGAACAGGCCAAACCATCGCCAATATCAACCAAACCTGCATTTTCTTCACCTGCTTTGGCGAGCATTCTAGGCGATTCCTTGGGCAATTTTTTAAGCCATACAATGGAGTTTTTATAGCAGCAGTGTTCGCTCCACATCACCGAGAAAATACTCAACTCGGTAAAGTTGGGTGTGCGACCCAATATATTCTTGATTTTTTCAAATTCTTCAGGTAAAAGCCCTAGCTTTTGGGCGGTTTCAACGGTGGGTAATTGTTCTGCCATTATTTTATTATTGTATTCAGGTGCGAAAATAATGCGATAATTTGAATTGTTATCACCCTTTTGGAAACATTAAACCAAACAAATATTTGTTGAGGAAAATAAAACTTCACTAGAATTAAAAACCACTTGTATTTTTGCTGTCATTATATATTTCTATGGCTCATTTTAACACTTACCAACTTACCGTAAAAGACATCATCACTGAAACGCCCGAGGCAGTGAGCTTGGTTTTCGACAACAGCAAACACAAAATCACCTATGCTTCGGGACAATTTATTACCCTTTCTTTTCAAATTAATGGGCAAAAAGTAAAGCGTTCTTATTCTTTGAGTTCGTCTGCTTACGTAGACTCAGATTTGAAAGTATGTGTAAAATCGGTTGAAAATGGCTTGGTATCAAACCACATTATAAAAAATCTGAAACAAGGCGATGTGGTGGAAATAGATGAACCTATGGGCCACATCAAAGTGCATCCGCAATCTACACCACGCCATGTGATACTATTTGCAGCAGGAAGCGGTATTACACCTATTATTTCTATCATAAAAACCATTCTTGCCAAAGAACCACAAAGCAAAATATCTCTTTTTTATGGCAACCGCACTCGCCACGAAATCATTTACAAAAAAGAATTGGAGTTGCTCCAAAGCCAATATCCTGAGCGTTTTTCTATAGATATGGTGCTTTCAAAGCCTGATGAATACTGGGTAGGGTTTGGGGGAAGAATCAATGAAACGCTTGCCGTAAACTTGATAAAACGAAAAGCAGCCCTCACTGCCAAGCAATGTGAATATTATCTCTGCGGCCCTACAGGCATGATGGACGATGTTTTGAAGGCATTAGACTTGCTAGAAGTGCCCAAAAACCAGATATTTAAAGAAAATTTTCATATAAAGGAAGAAGACAACGCACCCCAAACCCCTACTACTATGTCGGGAAAAAGCAAAGTAAAAGTAATTGACGGCAAGAAAACCTATGAGTTTGAAGTAGCCTCCAACCAAACAATTTTGGAAGTGGCTCAGAAATTGGGCTATAATTTGCCATATTCATGTCAAGCAGGTATGTGTACGGCCTGTATGGGCAGGTGTACCACCGGAAAAGTACGCATGAGCGAAGCCGATGGGCTCACCGACACCGAGATAAATCAAGGCTATATACTCACTTGTGTGGGGCATCCCGAAACAGCCGAAGTGGTAATAGAGCTATAAACCTCAATTGATACTTATAAAAAATATCCCTGCAATTTTGCAATTAATTTGCAAAATTGCAGGGATATTTTGGTTTTATTCCTGCAATTTTGTAAAATACTTATATATTTGCAGGAAAAATAAGTATCATGGACTTTAACAGAATAGAAACGAAAAAGCTGATGCGCTACTTAGGCGCGTATCCGTGTGTGGCTATTTTAGGTCCACGCCAAGTGGGGAAAACCACTTTGGTGAAGATGCTCCAGTCCGATGTTTTTCCCGAAGCCATTTACTTGGACTTGGAGTCGGATGAAGACAGCCAAAAACTTTCCAATGCTGAACAATATTTCAATCAAAGGCAAGATAAACTCATTATTATAGATGAAATACAAAGAAATCCGGGTTTATTTCCGCTATTGCGCTCTGTGATAGATAGAAAAAGAACCAACGGAAGGTTTATTCTCTTAGGAAGTGCCTCGCCCGAGCTCTTGGCGCAAAGTTCTGAAACATTGGCCGGACGAATAGCTTATCTGGAAATGCACCCTTTGCTGTTTGAAGAAATAAAACCACATTATTCATTTGATGATTTGTGGCTGAAAGGGGGCTTTCCCAATATCTTTCTTCAACAAGATGCAACACTTTGTTTCGACATGAAAGTGCAGTTTATTCAAACCTATTTGGAAAGAGAACTGCCCATTTTGGGTCTGTCAGCTTCGCCTGTTGTCTTGAAAAATCTATTGAAAATAGTAGCACACAGCCAAGGACAACTGGTGAGCTATACCGACTTTTCCAATGCTTTGGGGGTAGAAATCAATACAATAAAGCGCTATTTGGATTATTTTGAAAACGCCTTTTTGATACGAAGATTGCAGCCGTTTTTTGCTAATTCTAAAAAAAGAATAGTGAAATCACCGAAAATCTTTATCAGAGACACGGGTATATTTCACACATTGTTCAACATAGAAAACAGAGAAGATTTAGACGGATTTGTTGGCAAAGGCCATTCATGGGAAAGTTTTGTGATTCAGCAGGTAATTGGGTTGTTGAAGCCCAACATTTCCGCGTATTTCTACCGCACACAAGACGGTTCTGAACTTGACTTGGTATTGGTAAAAGGAGGAGAACCTGTGTTGGGAATAGAAGTAAAACACTCTAATGCGCCCAAAATTACCAAAGGCACTACTGTGGCTTCACAAGATTTGGGAAATATACCTGTGTTGGCGGTAACTCACTCTGTATCAGAAGACTATAGTCACAATGAACTGGTAACCATCACCGCTTTTGACCGCCTGCAATTTCACTTGATGCAACACAAGTTAATAGAGATTTAAGCAGAAATCATGGGTTAATTAATGGAAGCTTGATTCTGAATTTTGTCCCTTCGCTCAAAACAGAATCAACTTCTATTTCACCCTTGAGCATCGACACCGTTTCTTTCACAATGTACAATCCCAATCCTGTACCTACTTTTTTGTCATGAGCGCGGTAAAACATTTGAAAAATTTTCTCTAAATGTTCATTACCAATTCCTATACCGTTATCTTCTATCGAAATAAAATAAAATTTATCCGATAACTCGGCAGAAATTTTCACCATTGGCGATTCTCTATCAGGGTTTTGATAGCGAAGTGCATTGGAAAGCAAGTTTGATAAAACGATTGAAAGACGCTTTTTATCACTCTTTATTGTAAAATCGGCACTATAATTTGCATATATGGGTATTGTTCTGGGATTTTCGTACTTGATGTCTTCTAAAATATCATTAATCAATTCATAAAGATTTATCTCCTCTACTTCAAGCTCTAAACGTGAATTTCGTGAATAGTTGATAATGTCTTGAATGAATTTATCAAGATTATTGAGGCTCTTTTCCATGCGCTTCAAGTAATCTTCTTTTTTAGAAGCATCATCGTCTACCCTGAAAAGTTGCACCAAACCTAGCATAGAGCGGAGCGGAGCACGCAAATCGTGCGAAGCACTGTAAACAAACCTATCGAGTTCCGAGTTGATTTTTTGAAGTTCTTCGTTTTGCTCTTTGAGTCTGCGCTCAAAGTTTTTTCTTTCAGAAATATTTCTATTTACATCTATAATATACTTTTTACCATTTACCTCAAACACAGAAGCTGTTACTTCTATGTCTATTTCAGAACCATTTCTACACTTTCCTTTGGCCTCATAAACTCCCGGCACGGGTTCGCCCCTAAGCCTGCGCTCACCAAATTCGCGCATCATGGCATCCGTTTCTTCCGACTGTATTACCGATATGTTTTTACCGATTAATTCATTTTTATTGTCATAACCGTACAGCTGAACAAAGGCATCGTTTACATAAATGATTTTTTCATCCATTTCCACCGCCATCCCATCGCGCGATACATTGAAAATGGTGCTAAACCACTCTTCTTTCTCCTGAATTTCTTGTCGCTTTTGCACTCCGTCTGTGGTATCACGAATGATAAATAGCACTTGCTCAAAATATACCGGGGTGATACGAGCCTCGAAATAGCGCATTTTACCATTTATTTCAAGCTCATATTGCAAATATTTAATATCGTTTCCGGCCAATGAATCTCTTATCACATTCATGCAAGCAGTGGTAAGCTCCGGAGTGAGAAATTCGGATAGATTTTTCCCCATTAACTCCTGAAAAGGCTTTACCAAAAGGCTTTCATTTCCACAAAGAATATCTAAGTAGGTACCATCTTTGTCTATAACAAGTATAGTGTCAGGAATGGCATTGATTAACGATTGAGTGGCAATCTGTTCGGCATGAATCACATCTCTCAGCTCTCTATTCTCTCTTTCCAGTCTGCGTATTCTTTCCATGGCTTCTTTCAAAGCCCTACTATCGTTTTTATTTTCCACTTCAAATTCCGTCAAAAGCATGTTTTTTTAGGTATAGGTTCGGAATAGTGCAAAAATAATTCTGTTTGGGACAATATTTAAGCACTGTATTTTATAAAAGTACAATTTTTGAGAAATACAGGCTTAAAAATGTATGTAAAAATCAAAAAATATGTTTATTTTCAATAATAATGTCTTAAAAATGAGTATTAATACTCTTATATACATTTTAATTTGTAAGGCCACAATAATGAAGCTGCTGTAAAAAAATCATTCTTAACTCTCCTGAAAAAGCATTGGTGTTTTTTCATTGACTATATGTAATTTTGCAACGCTTAAAAATTAAAGGCCGCTTTTTACAATCTCACTCCCATAATTAATTAATGGAAATTCAAGAAATTTTATCCTCTACCATCACCAAAGCATTACAATCAGTTTTCTCGCTTTCTGTTTCCGAAAATGAAGTGAAATTATTGCCTACAAGAAAAGAATTTGAGGGTTCGCACACTTTTACCACGTTTCCGTATGTGAAACAAATAGGAAAATCACCCGATGAGATAGGAAAAGCAATAGGAGAATACCTGTTGGCAAATTGTGGAGATGTAAAGAGCTACAATGTGGTGAAAGGTTTTTTGAATATTGTATTAAAAGATGCGTATTTGAATACTTTTTTGAAAGAGAAAGCTTTGGATGACCACTTTGGGCAGCTTTCTTCAAAAAATGAAACCGTGATGGTGGAGTTTTCATCTCCCAACACCAACAAACCTTTGCATTTGGGGCATTTGAGAAATAATTTTTTGGGCGATTCGGTGGCAGAAATATTGAAAGCCAACGGCTATGATGTAGTAAAAGCCAATTTAGTAAACGACAGAGGCATACACATCTGCAAGTCTATGCTCGCTTACGAAAAATTTGGAAATGGAGAAACGCCTGAATCGAGCGGTCTGAAAGGTGACAAACTGGTGGGTAAATATTATGTAGAGTTTGACAAACATTTGAAAGCCCAAGCTCAAAAATTGAAAGAAGAAGGCTGGAAGGACGAAGACATTGAGAAAAAAAATCCGCTTTTGGTAGAAGCCCAAGAAATGCTTTTAAAATGGGAGCAAGGCGATGAAAAAGTGGTGAATCTGTGGAAAAAAATGAATGGTTGGGTATATGAGGGCTTTAATGAAACATATCAAAAATTAGGTATTGCGTTTGATAAATTCTACTACGAATCAGATACCTATTTGCTCGGCAAAGAGGTAGTTGATGAAGGTTTAGCTAAAGGCGTATTCTACAAAAGAGCCGATGGCTCAGTGTGGATAGACCTAACTGCTGAAGGCTTGGACGAGAAATTAGTACTTCGCAGCGATGGCACTTCGGTGTACATCACCCAAGACCTAGGAACAGCCGACCTCAAATACAAGGATTTCAAACTTGATAAATCGGTGTATGTGGTTGGTAATGAGCAAGATTATCATTTTGTGGTACTCAAACACATTATGAAAAAACTCAACAGACCCTATGCTGAGGGC
>ERZ1066134.171-NODE-171-length-56192-cov-36.754119_pt1 | contig 56192 bp, 68 predicted proteins | sample MGYA00382781_ERZ1066134 | MGnify/ENA primary metagenome ERZ1066134 (study PRJEB33369, sample SAMEA5778364) | biofilm metagenome | biome: Industrial cooling water; feature: Water cooling tower basin; material: Biofilm | place: United Arab Emirates | collected... | reverse complement strand
AAGCCTTTATAGGCTTTACAGAGTGAATAGAGTATAGTTGCTGTATTGTGTAGATTGATAGGTGTGTCGCCTCGGAATGCTGTTCGTGAAGTAAATGGAAGGGTTAGAAGAGTAATGGAATGTGATGGGATGGTAAGAGTTCCCGTTGTTGGGAGCAATGGTTTTCTTCTTCCAGATTGTAAATGTTTTCTGTTAGAAGAGCGCCTAAGCGCTCGTGAAGGATTTTGTCTTGATAGGACATGTATTCCAGTGACAGAGCGTTTTGTTGCTTGCATGTCTGGGATAGTTTTTCCAGAAGTTGGTTTGTGTCCATGCGTTTTCATCCTTTTGTTCCTAATACAGTTGAGAAGATGTATTGCTTTCGATCAGCTTTGATCTCCGGTCCTGTTATGGATGCGGTAGTGAGTTCAGGGTGCTGAAGTGAATAGATGTCTAACACTTCCTCTGGAGTGAAGTGTATGTTCGGGTCTTCAAGAATGGTTTCTTTGCCATTGTGTTTGAATACGAATTCACGAGGTAATACGGTAGTTTTCATGGTTACTGTTGGTTAAGATGGTTGATTGAAAAGTCCAGAAGTGCTTGAAAGCTGAATGATCTTTTTCTGCAAGTCACCGGCTTCCTTGTTCGTTTGATCGAGTTCTAAAGCCTTCTTGATTTTAGCGTCAGCGGCTTTGTAGTTTTTCTCCTCAAGTAGCGTATTCGTCTCTTTGATAAAATCTTTGATTTTCTGTTGAAGTTTTTCTGCTTCCTTCTTTTCGTCTGCAGCTCGTTGAGAGGCGGCTTTCATGGTGGCCATCTTGTCTTCCCATTCTTGGGTGTCTATTGCCCATTGGGAAGTTTCCTGAAGTGGTCTGGTAATTTGTCCAAAGAAGTGTTGATCAAGTTCTTCGGCCGTGCCGATAAGGTTGAGTGCAGGAAAGTCCTTTTTGATTGGATCATCTACTCTCGGTTTTGGAAAGACGATGACAGTTAGTTGATCCGCCTTTCTTTTGATAACAAGTGAAAGGTCTTGTCCTTCCAGCAATTCGCTGAATGTGGTGAAGAAATTAGTATTCATTTGATTGATTGTTTAAGGGTGATAAAATCTTCTACAGAGGCTAACAGAATATCATCTGTGCTGTAAGCCATATTGAAATTGTCAAGGATGAGATCGAGAAGACTGTTAATTTCTTTCTTGAGAATTAGTTTGTGACGTCTTCTCATTGCAAAGTCGATGAGGTAGTCAATGTCGATCCAGTAGGCACCAAGGAGATTCTGAATTTCCTTGATTTTTTCCATGAGTAATGATTCTTCCATGAGTTCAAATTTTTGGTTCTCGTCTGCGGCCAACGGGGATTGGCTCTTTTGGACAAGGGACCCGGAACTAAACCGGCGTGGGGCGTGACCTTGGCTTTAAGCCGGAAGCCCTTGACAAAAAGACTTGGGCAAAGCAGTACTTCACCAAAGAATTTGAATGAGAATGGGAGAAGCTTATGGAAAGAGTTAAGGCAGGGTCATTTCTTGAGATGCCACGGACGCTTGTAGATCCTCGTTGAAATCTTTGCGATTGGGAAGCTCTACGTGAATGAAATTCTTTCTCAATCCTTCGAGCAGTGCCGTTTGGTTTAAGCGCATGTGATCCACTGTTTTAGGGATTTCGTACAACAACCAATCTGCTGATTCTTCATACTGAATGTAGTAATGCTGAAGGGCATTTTTGAGATGGATAAAGGTGTCTGTATCCAATGAAGGTATATGGATTTTTATCTGAATAGGGCTTTTCTTGCCCTGTTTGATTAATTGATGCTGAGGTGATGAGGGGTGTAGATCGATGGCCAGAAGCACACGGATGTTGTAACTGATGCCATCTACGTCGTTATCGTTAAGAAGCAGAATTTCGCTGTAATTGTTATTAAGGGTAAGTTCTTTGATGAAATCAATTTGTCCTTCAGTTAAGTAGCCACACGACGAAGCATAAGTGATGGCAGTACCGTATTTCCTTTTGCCATATAATTGGTAGTGACTGAGCGCGTCAATCGGATTTTCAGTTAGTGCCAGTAGTTTGTTGGCGTTGAGATTATGGGTGATCCAAAGGGAGTCGGATTTGTTGGATCCGGTAGCGCTTTGTGAAAAACCTTTAGACTTTAATTCGACACCTACAGGCTGTAGGTTTTTGTTGCGTAGCAGAAAAGCTGTATTGGTGAATTTGCCAATGCTGTATGTACCTATCAGTCCTTGGAAAATGGACGACATGTAAATGGACTTGTCAAGTTTTCGCGTGTGCTGTAGATAGGCGTGTTGGTATTCGGGAACTATTTGAAAGAGTTGATTTTCGGGTTTGGGTTGTTGTATCGGTACGTTGATTTGAGGTTCATATGACTTGATATAAGAATGAATGCTTTTGGGATTGAGACGAAGACGAGAGTAACAAAAGTCAATAATGCTTCCCTTGTCTCTGTTGTCGTGAGCATTCCAGTAGAGTTGATGATTGTTTTCGTTCCGGAAGACAAGCAATGTTTCGTGCTCATTTTTGACTTTGACTGTTTTTGAGGTGGATAGTTCCGATTGTAGACGTTTGTTGGCTAATTGATATCCATGAGACAGAATGAATTCAAGAAGGTTAATGTCCGTTTTATATGTCTCAAAATTTCCCATTACTTGGTCATTGTCATGTCCTGAGTGGATCCTTTTTCGATGAGGCGTATCGGGGTGATCATTTGTGCTTCAGGAGCGTTAGGTGTGCGCTCTTTTTTTTTTACCAACTTCTTTTCTCTCGTCATTTGAGCCAAATAATTACTGAAGTCTTGAATGTGAGCATGTCGAATGTTGGGCTTTTTTAGAAAGTTTTTCCAGTGTGTATAGTCGTTTATGAACTGATCTCTTCGCTGAATAAGCTCAGCCAATACTTCTTCTGAACAATGTTCTTGTAAGTCAGAGATGTCCATTCGTAGCATGATTCTCGCGTCAATGCGAGTGGATCGGTTACGGTAATCTTCGGTGAGAGACGTAAACGATTTTTGTAAGGCGCTATGGAGGTCTTTATCCGACATGACACATTACATCGTTACGCCTTTGTCTTGCTGTTGTGATACCGGCTTGACCTGAATTTCTTTTGTCTGTGTCATTGGTGCTTTATCCATCATGTCAACAACTAGCTCTTTAGTGGCTAGGTTTCGAGTTACGATGTTTCCAATGAGATTGGTCAGTTTCTGAGTAGTTTGCTTTAGGATCGAATCGAGCTCCATGTTTTTCTCCTTGCGCATTTGGCTTACGTGTGTAATTACACCAAGGGCGTGCTGTTGTCTGTCCGGGTCGCGCATGAATGGGTGAAGCTTGTCTGGATTGGTAAGCGCTGCTGCGTGATCCTTTACTGCTTCGATAAGTTTTTGATCTGCGCCGGGAAGTTGGGATCTCATTGCAATCTTTACTTCGGCGGTCTCTTTAACAAGTATTGGAAGATTGCTTTCTAACCATCCTCTTTCACTCCCTATTGTCTTTGGCTGCTCGATGAAATTTTTGTGGCCTTTGATAAGTTCTTTCCCTGGCTTTGTTTGCATAAGCTCTTTGTAAGCTTCATAGACCTGATCTCGGGATGCGGAATGTCGGCGAACTTCTTTTTCGCTCATTACTTGTTGATATTCGATAAAGGTTTCGAGATCTGTCTTGGACCATTGTGCTACTGCCATAATTAGGTGTCTTTAAGTTTGAAAGTCCTAATTTATGAGAAGAGCGTTAGAATAGTTGCGTTAGGGGAAAATTCGCCTAGTATGTTGGTCTAAGTAATTGAGCTATTAAATTATCGTAGTAGTTCCCGCCTTTGATAAGTTCGTCGTGTCCTATAAGCGTTGCTGGTTGATTGAAGGGTTTTTCTTTGTCGCCTTTTGAATAATTTCTCGGGCGATTTACTTCATCAGATTTTTTTAAGGAGAACACTGTTGGTATGTCTGTGGGTACCATAGCTATACTGAGCCGTTTGACCTTGTACTTGGCAAGAAGGCGGTTGGCCAAATCGTTGCAATGAATGAAATAAGTATCCTTGATGCAGGATACGTTGAATGACGTCTCGCTGTTGTCATCTAAAATAAGGTACCAGTTATTTTTGCCGTCATGAGCAAATGAAGGAGCGTAGCTCATCAGTTTGTAAAAGTGCACTACGTCTTTCCGGATGTAAAACCTACCTCTGCTGGTTATCGTCATGTGTGCGCCTTCCGGTATTTCTTTGACCAGGGCGCTTTGGAGGTTAGCCGGTTTTTCGTAGATCTGGAGTTTGGTGAGTAGGTTTTCCATTTCTTACTGCTTTAAGGGTTTTAGGTTGATTTCTAGGTTTTGGGTGGTATAGGCAATGCTCACGTTGAGTGTGTAACTCGTACTAGTGTCTTCTGCTAGCCGGTTACGGGTATGAGTAAGTGCCTGAGTATAAAATTTTCTATAGTGTGTATAGAGCGAGTATTTCAGAAAAATAAGAAACGATTCAATTTCATGCTCACGATTGACAATGTGCGTACACTGGAGTGTGAAATTGATCTCAATCTCCGTAGTAAAGTACGGATGGTTTTGAATTTCACTTGTGTAGCTGGAGATGTGCATGTTTCAGTTAGTTTAAGCTGAATTTGAGTGAGTTGAGTTGTACGTAGGGTCTTATTTCGTTAAAAATGACTGTTTCATTGATAATATCCAATTCGATGCGAAAATAATACATTAAAAGATCATCTACATTCTTTGATGCAATAAGCTGCTTGGTTTTGGACGCAACCTCTTCCATTAAATGGGGGCAATTTGAGCTATCAAGGATGGAGTTGAGCAGGCGTATTAGAATGGTCCCTTCTGAACGAATATGAGGCTTAGTAAGCTCATTGAATTGGAAGGTGATGTTGAACTGTTGGGGTTTTTGGGTTGCCCGTACTTCGTTAAATGAATGTATAGTCATTGTGTCTGAGTTTAAAGTGTGAATCGAGTGCTTGCAGAAGGAACTTGACATTGATTGGATCAAATTTTAGGGTCGTTGATATTGTATCTTCTGCCGAATCAACGATGCTTAATAAGCGATGGGTTTTTATCTCATCCAGTTGCGCATAGGTAGGATGTGGTTTCTGTGAACTCCATTGCCAATACTCCTTTAGTTTTCCATTGATGAGGCTTATAGAATTAAATAAGTCCCGTTTTGACGTACCTGAGAACATAATGGTGATGGTATTGTCTCTTACAGAGCCATTGGCTCGGACGTTTGGATCGTCAAAATGCAATAGGTGGTTTATGACCAGGGTAAAGTCTTCGGGTCGTAGTGTAGAACTGAACAGTAAGGCTCCTTTGGGTATGTGTGTGGTATAGGTGAGTAAACATTTATATGAGTTGGTGTATTGTATATACGTAAATGGATTGTGACACATAACATAGCCCATTTCTTTGGCTATGGTGTTGGTAAACGTACCGGAGTTGCTGTTGTGGTAGTAATAGGTTCTATCATTGATCAGGAAGCAAATGTTTGTGATGACCTTGTTGCTACTTAGCATAAAGCAATAAAACTCCATGCGTTGAGAGTAGAAAAGTTCTATCGGTTGCTCAGAGAGATTTGTAGGAGTAAAAGGTACTTTTTTTATACTGAAGTACTCGATAATAACTGCGTTGTGGGTGGACGGTTGGAGTGAACTAAGAATGTTGGTTGAGATCGAGAAAGCCTGAAGACTAGTCAATGCGTATTCGATATCGCCATTTTCTTCCAATAGATGCAGTATGTCTCGGTAATCGATATCGATAAGGTTATGAGCACAGGTAATATGAACCATTGCTTGCTTGTCTATCCAGGCAAAGTACGTTGCTCGCAGTTGAGAGCAGTATATCAACCAATGCGTCTTGTTTTTCTCAAGAATGTCGAATGAATAGAAGTCTATGAACTTGTGGAGTATCATGCTTGTGTTTCGTATGGAGCCAACATGTTATCGATCTCACGTAGTATTCGGTGGAAATTTTCTTGAACGTCTCTTTGTGCAAGTTCATAGTCCAGTTCTTTTTCCCCCGTCTGCCATCTCTGGGCGAAAGGAGGTATGTCAATTAGCTTCTGTTCTTTATAGTCAAATTGTGTGTGGAAGTATGGTGGCTCTCCCTCTGCAAGTATGCCGGTCCAGTGGCCGATGGGTTGGTTCAGTACCTTGTCAATTTCCAATCGGCTTTCCTTTTGATTTTGAAAAGAAATGCTATCCCCGGAATCTGATGTGCTCAGGTTTTCCTTGATTACATCATGCTTGCCGAAGAATTCGACGATATGTTTTGCCGTGTCTTGATTTCTAGTCTTGCCAATGAATTGATTGGAAAGGTTGTCGCGCGTGATCATGGCTTTGTCTCGGCCGTATGCGTGTTCAAGTTGCTTAAAGGATTGCACTGAGAGAATCGTGCTTACGCCCTTTTTTCTTGCTGTTGCCGGCAGGTTGTCAAGATTGGGAATGAAGATGGTTGGTAATTCGTCGATGACAAACAAACTTCTTCTTTTGCCAAACTGATTCATGTTATTCATACAAATGAGTAAGATCAATGAGCAAACGGGACCAAGTACATATTTTCTCTTTGGCATGGTTCCGATCGAGAAAAAGACCGGATGTTCATTGTTGGTAATATCGAGATCAAATGTCTCATCTTCTGTCTCCGGACTTAGTGACCAGAAAATTTCTGCCTCTAACAGTTGTGTAATTGGCAAAGCAGCTGAAGATACAGCGCCCGCTATTTGGCTTTTGGCTTGTTCCTTATAAGCTACGAATAAAGGCATGATCCGTCGTTCGAGTGATTTGTCCTGAAGAATCCATCGAAATACGATTTCATAGTCTTTAGTACAAATGGCCACTAAGTGAGGTACGGTCATGTATTTGTGTAACGCTTTGTCATTGTAGAGTCTGGTTAAGATGCCATAGCAGTAGTTTATCGCGTTACCCGCCCAGAAGTCTTTCTTCTTCAACCACTCTGGTTCCAAATTGGTCATGAGCGTTGTAGCGAATTCGGATAAGTCCATGGTACTTTTCATGTACTTTGGACTAAGTGGGTTCACTCGAACGGATCGAGTAGGATCTGCAAAGTTCAGATAGGCAAAGCCGACTTGTCCAAAAGGCTTTGGCCCGGCATTGTATTGTTGAAGCGCAGTTAATGCAGTTCTCGTTAATTCAGCGCCTCCTGGTTCGGTACAGTCGCCTTCGAAATCGTAGAGCGTGCCGGCATATCCTTTATGGCAGGCCTGTGTAAGAATGTCCTTGATCAGGACGGACTTACCGCCTCCTGCCCCTGCCTCTAGGAAAGTACCGTACTCAGGTTTGTTCAAATGGATGGGACCGCTCGTGGTGTCGAACGTAAAACCAAATTCACTTTTTTTGGTTTTGGTCATGAGAGAGGCTTGGCCGTCGTCACTAGTGAGCCTAGAAACGTAGCTCATAGATATGAGGGTGAATGCAGATGCAGCGATAAACACAATTGGATAGGCTACCAGATTATAGGCGTACAGTCCGGGAAGAAAACCAAATATGAACAACAAACTGAATACGATGGATAGTATGAAATAGGACCAGGTGCCTTTGGGCTTGTTACCTACTTTGACATTGACATAGGCTGCAAGCGCAATGAAAATGAGATAAACGAGTTTGACGATTCGTATGTGCTTGGCCACTTTGACATTCAAGGATTCAAGGAATGGGTGAGTTTCCATTCCAAAGTAGTTGAATGTATAGAAGTAATGATTGCCTATTAGCAAAACCAAGATAGGTATGACTAGCAGCCAGGTGTCGTTGATCTTGTCTTTTTCGTTTCCCATTTCAGTATGTGTTTTTTGCGAAGGTATTTATTCAGCTCGTTGATTGGTGCGTTAGGGGAAATATCGTCAGCCACCTTTGCCCCTCTCCTCTTGCTGTCTTTTGTATTCCTCTTCAGCTATTTCCTGATCCACATTAAGCATGTGTCCGATCTGCTTACCTGTGTGGATAATCTTCTGCTGTGCAATCTTGGCTTTGATCTTTATGGGATCATAGGCTAGGTTTTTCATCAGTTGTTGCAATCCCAATTTATCAGAAATGGAGCTCGCTCCTATCCAGTCTGCGTTGGGTACATTGTTGCTTTTTACCGAATATCCATAGGTACCTCGTTTATCAGAATGGTACTGAATGCCTATGTTGTACTCTAAAAGCTGCTTTTCAAACTGTTCGAGAGATGATGATTTATATGAGCATCGTTGAAGAATTGTTTTCAGGAATTTTTTCTGGTCCTCTAAGGAGAATTCCTTTTTAGGTGACTCCTTATAGAGGTATCGCATTTGTAGCGGCTTGGGACATTTTGAGTCCGTGATGTAGATAGTGCTGCTTGGATCACCATAGACAAGATTGTATCCTTCCGCGCTTTGGCTACGGACCTTTCTCATATAGAGCCCTTCTTTCTTTATGTTAATCTCAAAATCCTGCATGGTGGAGCTGCTCTTACGTATTTCGGATAGGCGGTCAATCAATGCCAATTTTTTAATCGGCTGTGTTTGCTTGGACTTTGTGATGAAGTCTTTGAGTTCCTTTTCACTCAGAAGCCCGGATAAGTGATCCAGAATAGTTGTGTTCGACAAGTTGTTACTTATGATCAGGTTCCGTACCTCAGCGGGTATCACATCGGGTTGATGCTTCTTAATGTAATTGAACAAGGTGTACTTGAGCGCGTTGCGTTGTGAAAGCGCCACCGGCTCTTTTCCTTCGTAAACGATTTTTTCCAAATCGTATGCCACTTCAAGCTTGCGGCATGTGTCTCTGTTGATTTTGAAATCATTGAAATCATTAGCTTTAGAGCCGGCTACATCCACCGTTGGAGTGACAATGTGATAATGCTCAATGGCTGTGTCCTGATGCTTGTAGATCAAAAGCTGGTGATCTTCCCATCCCATTTCTTTGTGGAAAGCTCGCACGATGTCAAGCAGCTTCTCCTCTCCCACATTGTCCTTTTTACTAAAACTCACGATTTGGTGTATAAACCTGTTTTTTCGAAGTCTTGGATTTAAGGATGCATTCATTTCCATGAGCTTCACCTTCATTCCGATGTTATCTACCGGAAGGGTGCTAAGGATCAATTCAGCCTTGCCTTGGCTCACCTTTTCCTCATTGTACTCAATGATTCCTTTACACGCTGCAGCTTTCTTTAAAATGGAAATCATACCAATAATGCTTTATTGAGGGATACCAATTGGGTCGATATGCTAGCTAGCTGCTGAGCCAATTCGGACTGTTCTTGTGGATCAAGATGTCCGAGTTTGACATTAACAGCCTTCGCAATCTGATTGATATTGGTTCCAATTCGGATCAACTCCTTCCTCATTTCGACCAAATCTTTGTTTTGTGCGGTCTTCTGAATGATCACTTCTTTGTTAAAAATGCAGTCTTTTACAAATTTCTGCCGGTCTTCTATTCCCTGAATCTTCAGGAAAAATCGCTTTTTTTCAAAAGCAGTCATGCGCACTTGAAGCTTGTACGGGAATTTCTCCTCGTATTTTTTGTCACTCAGGTTCTTAATTTTTCTCTCTGTCATCGCTTTTTCAATCATCGCACGCAGTAAGATGATCCCCCTGCGCTCCGACGCACGGGGCAAGTTTGTTTGGAAGACTAGATGATGCGTAGCAGCAATCGACGTCGACAAACATAACTTGCTCTCAAAGAGTAAATGTATTCCATTTTTCTAAAATTCTATGGGTTCTTAGCAAATTTTCATTTTAAGGGGCTCTGATAGCATTATCATCTTTTTGTGGGCACCTATCTATCCACCACGGTCAGTTTAATGTGCTGATTGTCCGCTTATATGCCCTTAGTGCGTTTCTAGTTTAACCTTGCTTGGTATCTAATGGTACACTCAATGTGAGGGATTTGTGGTTTTGTAATTGCTGGATTTACAGAATTATCCAAATGTGTAAATGCATAAATGCGGAATTCTGCTTTTCTGCTTTTCTGCTTTTCTTCAATGAATGAATTCACTAAATTCATAAATCACTAAGTCTGTTTTTGTGCAAAAGGAGATTTAATAAATTAAATAAATCTGCAAATGCCTATTTCTGACATCACAGAAATAATTTTTTCCGACAATATGTTTTTGATATTTTCTGCCAATGTGCTTAATTTGCTTTACAGAAAGACAGAAAGATGTCTTTACAGAAATAATTAATTAATTTTTTACACATTTAATTGGAAAGGGAAAATCGCTATGGATAAGAATTCTGTTTTTGTTGCTATGGGGAACCAAAAGGGAGGCGCCGGCAAGTCGTTACTCTCAACGCTGTTTTGTCAGTACCTGCATGAGTTCACGGAACTGGAGGTATTGTGTATTGATGCTGATGATCTTCAGCAGGGAGTGGTTAATAGGAGGAGAATGGAGGAAAAGGCTGGTTTAATAGAAAAGGGAATGACCTATCCGGTGGCCAGTTATTCTACTGAGGAACTGAGGGGGATTTTACTTGAGATTAATGGACAGTATGACATTATTCTTTGTGACCTTCCTGGTACGCTTTCGCAAAAAGGCGTGATTAGTGTCTATGGAGCGATGGACGTGGTGTTCATACCTTTGGATCCGGTTTCGCTTTCTGACACTGATTCTACCTATATTTTCACTCAGCTTATGTTGAAGGAAATTGATCCATGGAGAAAAAAGGCCGGTATTCCTGTAGCAGAGAAGCGTTTTATCTTCAATAAGATCGACGCGCGCACCAAGTTGTTCAAAAATGACGAGGAATTGACTGGTTTGATGTCAAGTATGCCTTTTGAGACTCTAGACACCTATCTGCCCACATGGAATGCTTTTAAAGACTGGAAAACGTATTCCATGATGTATTTTGAAGATGAGAAGCGTCAAAATAGGATCGTTAAATTGATGAAAGAAATGTATACTGTGGTGGATAGTTATTCTAAATTGAAAAACAGCTAAAATCATGAGCAATGAAAAGAAACCGCTTCCAAAGTCTGGAGGAATGCAGAGATGGTTGGGCGCTTTAGGAGAGGATACGGAGGGTTTGGAAGAAAGCGCACACAACACCATTAAAGGGAAAAGGCCGGATATTCCGATTGAGTCGGTTGAAGTGCCTAAGAAAGAACCGGTGATGCCGCTGGTCAAAAAAAAGGATAAAGTAGCGGCTGCAGAGAAGTCTAACGAAAAGGGAGGGGTGGTATCTGAGTTTGATGCGTTTTTTGAAATAGACCCGTTATTTCCGTTTAATTTTACTAATAGTAGGAGCGTCAGAGTGGATTCTGAGATTATCTGGTATTTGAAAGGGGTTAGTGGGCTTAAGGACGTATCTACTCAGGAATTAACGCATAACATATTGAAAGACTGGTGCAAGAGGTATAAAGCCGATGCGGATAAGCTCATGTCAAAATCACGTTTCATGTAAAACAAAAAGCCCTCTGAAACAGAGGGCCTTTACTTACTTGGTTGAGAAAAACCTTTATCTGGCCATTTCTGGCTCTTGTGCTTTCTTGGCTGTCTTTTTTGATTCGATAACCGTTTCTAGTGTGGCCATGTCCTTTGCTACATTCCATGAGTCTATTTGTACGGATCGGGTTTCGTCCTTATGCACGAATTCATTCGTCAGTCCATTTACAGCGATTTTCGTGCCTACTTCAAGCTTAGCTCCGTTGAGTTCCTGTTTTTCACTTATGAGCACATTGTACGCCTCGTTTACATTGTGTTCATTTTTGAACGTGACTAGAAGTTTTTTGAAATCCTTGCCACCAAGCTTCTTGTCTTCCATGAATTTGATTTCTCCCTCGATCGAAAGGAGCTGATGCGCAATGATCTTGTCAACCTTGAGGTGTTCATACTTACCATTTTGCTTAATTTCTCCTGTCAGGGTGAATTCGCGCACATCAGATCCTTTAATCAATGAGTAGAGACGCTCTGCTTGTTGATTGTAGGCTACTATGTCCAGATACTTGGTTTCAGCACCTTTTCGATGGACCAGATTAAAGGTCAATCGCGTGCTACCTGATGGATAATGCTTGAATTCAGGAGTTGACTTTTCGTGTGTGTTGACCACTCCCTTGATGGTTTGGGTCTGTTTTTCGTCTGCCATTGTATTTATTGTTTAGTGTTAAAAATTGCGTGCGTCAGATCTTCATCGATTTCGCCTGTCCCATTCCTTTTCCTTTTGATTGTTCCTGAAACTGGGCAAATTCTTGAGTTGTCTTTATTTCATTGGTTACTTGAGTTTCCATCTTGTTGCCGGTAGGGGACTCAAGGGTGATTGAGTTCTCAGTAAGGTTGTAGCTGGTAATTTTGAATTTCTTAGGATCGTGTCCGTAATGGACTTCCTTTTCTTCTACGAGCTTCTTAAAACGGTTGTACATCTCGCTATCCATTCCAAAAGCGGCTAATAAGCCGTTTTTCCTTGCATCTGGCATGTTGTCGCTGTTTCGTTCAATTGCCTCTATGGTAGGTACATATCCTTCCGCTTTCATTTGTTTGATTTCTGGCAACAATCTGTCATTGCCGGCAAGGAACTCCTTCATGACCTTTTCACGATCAAAGTCCTTTGATTCAAAATTCAGCTTGGTGCGCAGTTCTTCGATGTTGTATTTATCGTATTCAGAGGGTTGGATCATCTTGGTTTGGTCTGCGTCCCACTGTATGGAGCCATCAGGGCCTTTTGAAAACGTTCCTATCATGTAGGCGTCATGACCATGGGTTTTCATGAGCTTGGTTATGGATTTACCATTAGCATATCGCTGTTGTTCCTCAGCTGAGAGTTTTACTCCTCCAATTTCTTTGAGAACACTTAAATCACGACCTGTGTGTATGGTGACCTTGTTAAGATCTGTGTCTATTTGAATGTAGTGACCTGACTTGAGACGTAGAATTTCTCCTTTTTTCAGGAGTTTGATTTCGTCCTTTGTTAATTGCTGATCGTCTATACGCTCTGGGATTTCAAGTTGCGCGCGTTTGTTATGAAAGTGGAGTTCGTGATTGCCATTTTTTCCTTCTCTAAGCTGAACCTTGCCAGTAAATAGCTTCCCGTCAGGGGTGACGAGTTTATCTATTAATGGTGTAATCCCCTTTGTTTTGAGCGCTTTGCTTTCGTCTTCAGTGAGTTGCTTGGTTAGCCATTCGGGTAATTCAGAATCGCGCTGTTCGACGTCGTATTGTGCTTTTACTTTCATAGTATATGGTGCTTGCGACTCAAAGTAAGTATAGATGAAGTTTTAATCAGCTGATTTTCCCCTAACGCAAATTTGTTTTGTGGCATTGAATAGATTTGGCCTCAAGAATTGCATGAACACATGGAAATAGGTCTTCTTTCAGTCAAGGGTCAACTACTGATTTTACTAGTAATCACATTGGTAGCGATCGTTTACTTTATGTTTTTTAAGAAGCCGGAAGCGAAGCTAACGGCGGCTGTGGCTCAGGGATTGTCTTTCATTGAGAGCCCGAACATCGTGGTTGTGCGCATCCGGATGGAGCAAGACGATTTGAACTTTGTGGACGAACCTGCTGCGACTAGGGCTGAGATGATCTGGAAGTACAAAGACATGAAAAGCAGTTTGACGGGTGCGGCTGAGGAGCCAAAGAAGGCATTTTCAGAATCGTTCGTTGATGGCGTAGTTGCTGCTGTCATGTCGGCGGTGACGCCTGAGGATGAGGGCGATGATTTTGTGAATGTGGAAGAAGAGGATGTTGAAGTGAGTGACATCCTTCTAGAGGAAAAAGAGAATAGCGAAAAGTTGAAGTCTGGAGATCCCGGTTCCAATCATCGTCTCATCGAAGATGAAGACGGTGCATTTGAAGAGGTTGAAAATTTGGACGAGATTCTTGATCGCGAATAAGTTGTGTAACTATTAACCGTTATTTATATGAAAATTCAAAAGTACGTTCTTTTTGTGGCTGTCTTGGGTGCGGCTCTGGTGTTGCCACACGTTGGCTTGGCACAATCTTTAAGTGAGGCCAGGGGTGCCATACAAAATGAAGCAAATCAATTGTTTGACATTCTCAAAATTATCCTACGAGTGATTTTTGCTGTGGGATTGATTGGGGTGGTATGGGCATATTCTAGCAAAGACAATTCGGCCAAGGAGTATCTCACTTCGTTTATTATTGCAATGGTCATAGGAGCCATCGGTCAAGTTTTATTCTTTGCTCTATAAGAGGATGCGGGAAGAGTGGAATACATGGAAGCATCTTAACCAGCCAGTCCGGTTCTTCGGGCTGTCTGGTTCTCAATTGGGCATGTCAATACTCTTGGTATTGATCATGATGGCTGTCAATTTCTATGTAGCCCTTGTAGCTGTAGTTCTTGAGTTCTTGATCATTGGCCGTATCAGCGCCATGCAAAAAAAGGGAGATATGTTTCCGATTCGAACGCGAAGGGTGAAGAGTAGTTCGCCGGATTTGATTCAGGATCTGGATGGTTTTTACGACATGCTATTAAAAAAAGACAGTGAAGAATTTATCTGATATTAGTCCATACCAGGGGATTTATGATGATGTGTGTGTCATGGGCAATGGCGACATGATGTTCGGTTACCTCTTGTGGTATCCTGAATTGTGGACTGCTTCGCAGGAGGTCTATCAAAAATTAACTAAAGAACTGGTTTCCTTGATTCGAAAACTCGATAACAACACGACCTTACATTGGCAGTGCTATGTTTTTGACGACAAGTTCACGATCGACAAAAGTAAGGCAGTGAATGTCATTCAGTTGGAGGACTTCAAGAGTTGGGATCAACGGGATATGATGCGTTCTTATCTCTACTTATTCGTGACTCTGAGTAATGATTCAATGAATAAGGTCTCTGCATTTTCAAATGCGATGATGCGTGCTGCACAATATGTAATTAAGCGTCCGCTTAAAAAGGATAAGGTTGATGAACTCATGAAGCGCTATGCTTTGGTGATGGGTTCAGTGGATAAAACACTTGAGATGAATCCCTTGGTTGATTTCAAGCGGTTGGATTCGAACGAGCTTCAAACAGCGATCTATGCGTATTACTCACAAGAGTATGGCAAGCCTGTGGTTGACACTTTGAACAAAGTGAATCCAGATATCTCATTTTTTGAAGGCAAGTTTCGCGTAGGGCAGAACTATGTGGGTGTGGTAACATTGGTCAGAGAAGGGGAAGTTCTCTTTGATGCCGATCTAAGCGTCATTCCACGAACAAGTTACAATGAGGTGGATATGCCGGAAGAAGTGGGATTGCCGTCTTCAATGTCTTTCCAATTAACCTATGGTTTGCCGTTCGCTCATATCTACAACGTGGCCATCGAGAAGATGGAGAATGAAAAAGCGTTTGCGGCTATCAAGGATGAAAGCCCTGGATTACGGATGTTGGCCATGGCCAATGTTGGCCGAGCCATTCGCAAGCGTAATGAGATTGGGGGTTTGAAAAGCAGGGACGGTGAAATTCTCAGTAATGGGATCATTGATCAGGTGGAGAAAGACAACCATCAGGTTGTAAGGACGCGGGTCAATGTAGTTGTGAAGGATCCGGATTACAATGTGCTGCAAAGCAAGTTGGAGAGCGTGCGAAATGCCTTGTTAAGTATCAATGAAAGTGTTGGTACCATCGAGAATGATGAAGCGGTCAATCTCTTCTTTGCTAGCGCTCCTGGTAACATGCGTGAGAACTACAAGTATTTCTGGGAGCTTGCACAGCAAGGGGTAATGTATGTGCCTAAAGAGAGTCTTTATCGAAGCGATAAGGAGGGGCTCTATTTCAAAGATCGGACAGGTAAGCCTGTTGTCGTGAATATGTGGAAAAACAAACACATTGTAGCCCGCAATGCTGTAGTTTTTGCTCCAACCGGGTCCGGAAAGTCCGTCTTGCTCAATCACATCGTTAATCAGTATGCAGGTGCTGGAAATACGGTCATCATCATTGATATTGGGGGATCCTTCAAGAACAACACAATCATCAACAAGGGTTTCTATTTTGATGCTGCTGATTCAAAAAACCTATCTTTCAACATTTTCCTTTGTCCAAAAGACGTAGAGGGAAATTATGTTTTTCAGCCCACCGATGAAGAAGAAGCGGATGGGAATGATGAAGTAGAGGTGAGCCGCAAGAATGATGTCGTGAATTTCGTCTATTCTATATTGGTTCGTATTTGGAAAGGTGATCAGCCGGTACCGAAAGAGACAAAAGCTGCTATGAAGAAGACCATCGTAGCATTTTATCAGTGGGTCAACAAACACAAGAAAATCCCTACGTTGAAAATTTATGACACATTCATCGAGAAGTATATTGATAAAATACTTACGCCAAGCCAGTTGAAGTATTTTGACATGGAAGGCTTTCGCCTTGTGCTGGAAGATTTTGTGACCGGTCAATACAAGGAGTTACTCAACAACACGGGAGAAGGCATTCTTAGTGATGAGCAATTGATGGTGTTTGACTTGGAAGCAATTAAAGACAATCATGATATCAATCAGATTGTCATTGCTATCATTATGCACACGGCTAGCGAGATCATCTATTACAGGAAGGGAAGAAAGGCCTACATCGTAGATGAGGCCATTGACTACATGAAAGGAGATATGGGTGAGTTCATCGCCGGTCAATACCGAAAGATCAGAAAAAAGAACGGCCAAGTAATTATTTCAACTCAGGGAATTGGTTATTTGGAAGATTTGGAGGAACTGACAAAGAAATCGATTTTCGGTAATTCGGCAATTACCTTTCTTTTAGATCATGGAAATGATCAAGGATCAAAACCTTTGCTGCAGAAGAATCTTTCAATGACTTCCCATCAAATGGATATGCTTGATTCAGTAGGTAGAGGAGAGGGTTACAGGGAGGTGCTGGTGAAAATGGGTCGGGGATATTGTCAGGTGCTAAGGGTGCAAGTAAGTGACTTTGCGCTGGCCGCTTACTCAACCGATCCGGAAGACGTGGCACAGATCAAGAAGTATTATGAACAGACAGGCGATGTTGTTACCGCCTTGTATGAATATGTAGAATCCAAAAATTAGTACGCATGAAGAAATTTGTTTTGTTGATGGTTGTTTTGTTGGCTGGGTATGGAGCCAAGACGCAAGTTGGATATACGATAGTTAGTGCTCCAGCACTTGAAGCTACTCAGAGCACCATGGCGGGTATTCAGGCGGGTATGCAAGCTTCTTTATTGACCTTGGAGAGTATTGAAAAGACGAGGGAGCAGATGGACAAACTGACGGGTTGGGTGACTACCATGCAGTCGGCGAAGAAGCTTTTTATGATGATTCAGACGCTTAGTTGTTTGGTCATTGACTTTGAAATCAATCTGAATTTGATTCAAGGGAGAATGTATTGTGGACTAAGCACAGAGGTAGAAATGATCCTCAATTCGTTGGAGCTGGTGGTGGATCTTACAAATTTTGTTTTGTCTTCCTTCTCAATGACACGCGCTGAGCGAATGGTTCACTTTGAAAAGGTCTTTTCCAAATTCGTTGATATTCAACTACGGATTGGTCATTTGAATTACAAGTTGGTTCGCATCATTATGGATGAAGAAGCAAAGCAGTATGCGCGCAACGATATTGATAAGTTGATAGGCATTGAATTTAGAAGATAATGATGATGATACTCACCATATTCCCTGACGTTGCTAATTTGATTGAAGGCTTCTTTGACAATCAAGTCACGCGCAATGCAGCAAATCAGTATGTGACTTTCACGCGTGATTTAGCGTTATTCATGGCGCCACTTTTCTATTCGATAAGTTTTGTCTGGAGCTACGCGAAAGAAACCTTTAAGAATTCAGGTAATAAACCTGTTTTCTTTGAAAGGGAGAAGCTTTTGCGTGGTTTGATCATTTGGGGTTTAATCACGCTGTACATTCCTATTTTTGGAAGTGTTGAGCTTGTAGCAAACAAAATTGTGGATGCGACACATTCCGAGTCTTATCGTGAATGGCGAGTGCAACAAGGGGAAGCGTTGAAAGGATCGCAATTTGCCGAAGGCGAAAGTGATGGAAATTCTCAAACGACTGAGAGCGAATCTGAGGGCGGTGGGGAAGGTGATGCGGGAATGTTCGATCTTGTAGGGGCTTTGAAAGGAGCGCTGAATTCGTTGTTTTATTCGACTTTGGAAATATTCGCTTTTGTTATCAAGATCGTGATAGTATTGATTTCTATCATTCTTGGAAAAGTCTTCTACATTTTAGGCCCCTTTGTTTTGCTGTTTTCAATTCTGCCCAATAACGAAGATAAGCTGCGCAAATGGTTCAACACGTGGTTGTTGTTGCTTTTTAATCCGTTGACTTGCAATCTACTCAGCGGTTTTTTAGCCTCATTGGCTTTGGCGAATACGGATGCGGCTCTTTTTGATGGAGGAACAGCTGACCCAACGGGGATCAGTGACTTAATCATGGGGGTGGTTATAATTGTGATGTACGTTTTGACCTTCTGGGTGACTTCATTTATTGTCGGCATAGCCGACGCGGGTAAAGTGGTGTCTACTGCGGTAAGTGGCGCTGGTATGGTTGCGTCTGGTGGAGCTTCCGCTGCGGCTAGTGCGGCTGGAGGTAGCGGAGCTGCAGCAGTTCCGGACATGAAAAAAGTGAGTGATTCAGCAAAATAGATTGATAATGGTAGTAAAACAGTTTTCTAGTATCGATAAAGATGTGATGTTCCTGAAGTGGGCATTTGTGTTGGTGGTCGTGGTGTCCATTGGTAGTGTATGCGGAATGGCCTATTATTTTCATCAGCAAACCCGTATTGCTGAGAAAGAGATTGTGGTGATTGATTCGAACAACCAAACGTACATTGGAAATATGGATCTGGTGAGTGTGGATCGTAGGCTTGGTCAGTTGGTCTACCATGTAGAAAGTTTCTATCGCGCGTTTTGGAATGTGAGTCAGGAGGAAGAGTATTTGGCCAAAAGCATCAATGCAGCATTGATGCTGGCCGATGAAAGCGCGGAAGTGATGTACGACAAGTTTTATGAAATTGATGGGCTCAAAAAATACCTCTTTGAGAATTCTGCAAAAAGCTACATTCATATAGAGGAAGTGTTGATTGATCCCTCTACCTATCCGTATCGAGGGGAGATTTATGCCATTCATGAATTGGAAACGAGCTACGGCCATTCTTACAGACGGATGGATGCAACGTTTGAGATACGGGATTACCCCGTCGGTTATCAGAATCCGGTTGGGGCATTGATTATGAAATTGGACGTGTACAATACTGAAAAGGTAGATGGTCTGCCGGCAGAAGAAAATGAAAAATAGTTAAGTTATGAAAAACAAGGTTTTGCTGTTTTTAATACCGTTTTCGTTGATTTTGATGGCTGCCGTGTTCTTCTTGGAAGAAGGGGATAAAGCCGTGGAAGACGAGAAACAGGCGGGTATGTTTGTCAGTTATGATGCGGACCAAAAGAAACCGAATGAGGATAAGTTGGGCTCTCGGCGAGAGCGAATGGCCGCTGAATATCAGGACGAGGCTAAAAAGCGTCGGCATACCAAGCCTGATGACTTTTTCTCTTCAGCTAAGATGACTCAATCTGAAAACAGTAAGGATAGTGTGGTAGAAGAGGAAGTTCAAAAAGAAACCAGCAAACCCGTTTATCGTCCTCAATCGTACAGTGCGCCAAAGTCCGCTCCTAGACAGGAAGAACAACAGCAGCCCACTGGATCGACTTCTAGAAAACGTGTTGGTTTTTCGGGTGGCGCTACCGGTTCGACTACAGGAGGGACAGCTTCTAAGGATAATCACGACACGAAGATTTTGGTTGTAGTTCATAGAGCCGTGACTGTTAAAACGGGTCAAATAGTAAAGCTGCGTGTGGTTGAAGATGTGGTGGTTGCGGGATTGAAGCTCCCTGCCGGGACATTCATTGATGGTATTGCACGATTCGGAACGAATCGTTTGCATATTGATGTGGAAGGTCTAAATGTGAATGGTCAACTTATACGTAAGAAATTTGCTGCATTCTCGCTCACTGGACTAGAAGGTTTGGAAGTGAGTGGATCTATTGGATCCGAAGGGGCTCAAGATGCCGCTGGCGGTAGCGTTGATTATGTCGAGCGGCGAGTCAATCTCCCCGTGATCGGAGGGGTGGTTAGCCGCAAGAGCAATGAAGCCCTGAAGGAACAAAGCATTCCAGTTGATGCCGGCACTAAACTCTATTTAATGTGATGATACGAAATTTATTGATTCCTTTTCTTCTCTGCTTCGGTCTTTCCATCCGCGCACAAATTCCGGATACTGTGTATTTGGATATTACATCAACCGTTCATTTGATTTTTAAGACGAGCGTGGTAACGTTTGACCTGGGATCAGGACAATACGTAGACGACTCGGGCAATTTGGTGAGCGATGTGGCCACTGAATCCAATGGTAATCGTATCAAGTTGGCTCCAATGGTGGAACACTTTGAGACAACCAATTTCTTCGTGGAAACAAAGGACGGTTACTACAATTTCATTTTGATGTATCGCACTGGGTACAAAAAGTATGTGATTACTGTGGATCCAAAACGAGCTGTGGCCATGAAAGAAATTCCAACCGAATCTAATGAAGTTCCCATTCAGCAAACCTATCCGGGAGGGGTAACAAAAAATGTGTCTAGTAGTGTTCTTCCTTCTCCATCGAAAAAGGATAGCCCTTCAACGCCAAGTGAGATTTGTGCCAAGATTGTGGGTTTTAAGACGAAGGGAACGATCGTTGGTACTACCTCGCAAAAAGTGAACTACTGGGTCGATGGTATATACGTTCAAGGAGGCTTGATCTATTTCAAAGTCAATGTCGAGAACATGGGGAATATTGTTTATGATTGGGGGTATACCGGTGTCTTTATTCGTGATAAAGGCAAAAAGGCGTTGAAGTCAAATGCCGTAGTTCAAGAAGAGCAATTTGATCCTGTATTTACTTACAATGAACACATTAAGGAGGTTGGCACGAAGGAACGTGTGTTTAAAGTGGTGGTTTTCGAAAAATTTACCATACAGCCCGACAATGTGTTGTCGTTTGAGTTTTGGGAACGAGAAGGGGAAAGAAAGGTCATTTTAGAGGTTAGAAGCACACACTTGCTTGAAGCTGAGCGTATTTGAGTGAGTTCTACTATTTTCCCCTAACGCAAATTTCTTTTGAAAATCCACTTTACTTTTAGGGCTTTGAGACTGAGATGCTTATGCTTCCGTCAATTTACGTATTGAAAAAGTTTGGGAAGTATGTGACATATTATCCTGTTGATGAGAATTACGGATTAGTAGCTGAATTGAAGGATATAAAGGTGTGGGACTTTCAGTTTTATCCGCAACGATTTGGAGAAGAGACAAAGGATCACTGGCATAAGCTGAGTGATGATGAAGTGAATGAGCTGAGCCTTTATTTCAGAATTGATGAAGAATGACTAGAAGGGAAGGGCAAAAGGTACTGGTAAGAACAAAATAAATTGATGAATATGAAATGTAAAGTTTTTTTAATCCTTGCCCTGTGTTTCGGGTGTCTTGGTGTAGGCGCTCAAAGCAGAAGCTTTAAGGGTTCCAAAAACGTGCTGCTGCATGGTGGTGTTTCCAAATATGGCAGCTATGTAGGTTTGGGCTTTGACAGCAAAGTAAGTAACCGGGTCTTTCTCGGTGTACTGGCAGGATCTGAAAGCACGCAACAAGAAATCCTCCAGATGAAGAGCACGTTCTTCGAGATTCTAGCGAAGTGGGAAGCGTTCCAATTTGAGAAGCTGCACTTTACATTGGGTGCCGGCCCTTCACTCGTTTTTGATCGGGTTGTGAATACTGAAGTGATCGACGAGAGAGCCACAAAGATTGGTTTGAATTACGGTGTGCATGCAGATTATGTCTTTGGTAGACTATATGTAACCGCCGGGGCAATGCAAAGAAGCTATTCTTCCGAGAAATTTGGGAAGCATCGATATATGTTGGGTGGTGGTGTTGGCATATCCTTTTAATGATTACAACTATGAAGAAAATTTTACTAGTACTGATTTTGGGTTGTACTTATAGCTCTTTCTCGCAAACAGCCAGAACAAGCCCTTTAAAGCAACACGTGGTTGTGTTCAAGGAGAGGACGAGCGATCAAAATATAGTTTATCTAGTCAATGCGGGGCAAATGGGGACTAACTTCACGGGTGGTTTTGGTTTGGGAAGTGTTTATTATGATGAATATTCTTGTAGTACAAGTAATGATATTTTGGTATATGGCTTACAGCCAAACTTTTCTAATTCAAATGTAACGTTTTTAGAAACAACAGGGTCACTTTCTGGTAATGTAGATGTTGGTTCGGACCAGAGCAATAATATGAATTATCTACCCGGTACTCAATTAACTTTTGCTGCTTCAGGTTTATCAGGCAATTACACTATTACATTGCCAGTTGGATCATATTCCTTCACGGAAAAAGTTAGGAGATTTGCTAGCTCAGGTAACATGTATGGGTATACATATACTTTTATTTTCAGTCCGTCTACACATTATTATTGTGACAACGCCAGCACATCGCCGCTTAGTACAACTAGTGTTGGAGCAGTTACGGTGCACGTAAGGAATAGATCCGATTGGGCGTGGAATACTGGGTATCATAACAATAGTAGTACGTTTGAAATATGTAAGCCTGCATCAAACACTATAGATTTAAAAGAATATGTGAATTACCCATATGGTTATTTTTGGTTGTTGAATGGCACTGATACGTTGCATTCGGCCATATCTGTAGATAGTGAGCTTGATTTTACGCAGGTTCAGACTGGTGTTACGTATACGCTGGCGTACGTTCAACCACAGGGCTATATGTTTTCTAATTCGCTAGCGGCTTTCGAAAACTATGCCTTCAATGAGCATGCATATGTTAAAAAGACGATAAGTAATTATCTCAAAACACAGACTAAATCGCAGTTGCTTAATAGTAAGAATTATGCAATTCTTGAACAACCAATCAGATTTATCACTCCTTCGTTGACTTATTTTGATCTACCCGATCAGCTCTGTGCTGGGGAAATCCTTGATTTGTATGATTATGTAGATATCAGTTCGGGAGGCAACTTTTCGGGAAATGGGGTGAATGCAGCTAATAGGACGCTATCCTACAATACTCCGGGTAATTATACCATTAATGTGAACTATACCGATAATAAAGGCTGTTACTACGAATTTACGGATACCATCGAATTTGGTGCTTCACTGTCGATTAATAAAGTTGCGGATGGTGAAATTTGCATAGGCGATTCGTATCAATTAGGGGCAAGTGGGGGTCTATCTTATTCTTGGTCACCTACTACTGGGTTAAGCAATCCCAATATTGCCAATCCGGTGGCTAGTCCAACAAGCACGACAACCTATACTGTATCGGTGACCGGTAATGATGGTGATTGTCCGGGGCAAGCTACGGTGAAAGTAACCGTCAATCCTCTTCCTGTTGTAACAGTGAGTAGCACCGCGGTTATTTGTGAGGGTCAATCAACGCAATTGACAGCTTCGGGGGCTACCAGTTACGTCTGGTCGCCGAGTACGGGATTGAGCAATCCAAATATTGCTAATCCGGTGGCCAGTCCAACAACGACGACCACGTATTCTGTGATAGGCACTGACGCAAACGGATGTGAGAGTGTTGAGAAGACTGTATTAGTTACCGTGAAAGAAAAGCCTTCGGGTTCCGTGGCACAATCTGAAATAGCGATATGTACGGGTCAGTCGGCGCAATTACAAGCATCCGGAGGGGTGTCCTACTCTTGGACCGGAAGTAATCTGACTAATAATTCTATAGCTAATCCGATTGCTACGCCAACCAGTACTACTGTGTACACAGTAACTATAACAGGATCGAATGGTTGTACTGATACTAAACAAGTGATTGTTACCGTCAATGGTCTGCCTACGGCGAATGCAGGAAACAACACGCAGATATGTGTTGGTGGGAGTGTAGCCCTCTCCGGGTCGGGAGCGGGTATCGGGGGTACTTATTCTTGGTCTCCTACAATTGGATTGAATAATCCGAATGTGCAGAATCCAACGGCTTCCCCAACGAGCACTACAGATTACGTGTTGACAGTAACGAACGCAAATGGGTGTACGGATACAGACGATGTTCGAGTAACTGTTGTGACACCGGCAGCGTTGACGATCTCTGCTGATAATGTGGTTCAAACTAGTGTTGATTTGTGTAAGGGACAATCTTCTGTTCTTCGAGCTTTGATGTCTGGTGCCGTTTCATATTCATGGACTCCAATTACGAATATTTCTAATCCGATCATCCAGAATCCGACAATTACGCCAACTCAGAATACGACATATTCGGTGACGGTAACAGATGGTAATGGCTGCGAACGCACCGAATCGATCAGTGTCGTGGTGAATGACTTGCCGGCTGGTGATGTGTCGTTTGCTTCTGTGGATATTTGCAAGGATGAAAGCGTACAGCTCCAAGCCTTTGGTGGTACTACATATAGTTGGACTGGAAGTAACTTATCAAATCCGAACATAGCTAATCCTGTAGTGACGCCTATTTCTACTTCCGTGTATGAAGTTACTATTGGGAATGAAGCAGGATGTACGGTGAAGAAGAGCGTGATTGTGACAGTGAATAATAATCCGGTAGCAGCTGCGGGCTCGGATGTCCAGATTTGTAATGGTGGTAGTGTGCAGCTTGCCGGATCGGGTGCTGGGACAGGAGGAACGTACGAGTGGTCGCCTTCTACAGGTCTGAGTAATTTCACTTCACAAAATCCTGTGGCCAGTCCGACGAGCACGACGGTTTACACGCTTACCGCCACCAATAACAAAGGTTGTTCTTCAACTGACCAGGTGATTGTTACCGTAAATAATCCTGCTAGTGTCGTAACCACGGTCGGCGGCCAGGTGTCATCGTCTGTTGAAATTTGTAAAGGATCGAGCGCTCAGCTTGGATCATCTATGACCAATGCTGTAAGTTATTCTTGGTCTCCGGTGACCGGGTTGAATAATCCAAATGTTGCCGGGCCAGTGGCATCTCCTACAGTGACTACAAACTATCAGGTTACAATTACGGATAATAAAGGCTGCCAGAATACAGGCTCTGTTTCGGTTGTAGTCAATGACTTACCCCAAGGATCTGTTACCTTTTCTGAGGCAGCTATTTGCTCCGGAGAAAGCATACAGCTTATTGCTTCAGGAGGAACCACTTATGCGTGGACAGGTAATAATTTGACCAACCCAAATATTAGCAACCCGATTGCTTCACCGACTAACACGACAGTCTACGAAGTAACAATTGGGGACGCTAAGGGATGTACTGTTAAAAAGCAAGTTGTGGTAACTGTCAACGCGAACCCGGTAGCAGCTGCAGGCTCAGATGTTCAGATTTGTAATGGTGGTAGTATTCAGTTGTCCGGATCGGGTGCCGGTACAGGCGGTACTTATGAGTGGTCTCCTTCAACGGGTTTGAGTAATTTTACTGTTCAAAATCCGACGGCCAGTCCGACGAGTACCACCGTTTACACGCTTACTGCTACGAATAACAAAGGTTGCTCTTCAACTGACCAGGTGATTGTTACCGTAAATAATCCTGCTAATGTCGTAACCACGGTTGGGGGTCAAGTATCTTCGTCTGTCGAGATTTGCAAAGGAACGAGCGCTCAGCTCGGATCGTCTATGACTAATGCTGTTAGTTATGCTTGGTCACCGGTCACAGGCCTCAATAATCCAAACGTTGCGGCTCCGATTGCTTCTCCTACTACTTCTACCACGTATCAGGTGACGATTACGGATAATAAGGGATGTCAAAACACAGGCTCTGTGGCCGTGACGGTTAATGATTTACCGCAAGGATCGGTTTCTTTTTCAGAAGCTGCGATTTGCGCGGGGGGAAGTATTCAGCTTGTTGCATCCGGTGGTACGTCTTATGCGTGGACAGGTAATAACTTGTCGAATGCGAGTGTGGCCAATCCGACGGCTTCACCAACGAGCACGACTGTTTATGAAGTAACCATTAGCGATACGAAAGGATGCTCTGTAAAAAAGCAGGTGATTGTAACTGTTCATTCAAATCCTATAGCGGGGGCCGGTACGGATGTTGAGATTTGTGAAGGAGGAAATACGACGCTTTTTGGTTCTGGTGCTGGTGTAAACGGTACGTACGCTTGGTCTCCATCAACAGGACTTGACAATCCAAATTTACAGAATCCAAAGGCCTCACCAACGAGCACAACAACTTATACGCTTACTGTGACAAATGAGAATGGTTGTGTTAGTACAGATCAAGTTAAAGTAACTGTGAATAAGCCAGGAAATGTAGTTACCACCGTCAACGGGGGAGTTGGATCAAGCGCGAGTATCTGCGTTGGTTCTAGCGTTACGTTAGGAGCTTCAATGACCAGTGCGGTTAGTTACGAATGGAGTCCATCAACGGGATTGAATAATCCTTATGTCTCCGGGCCGATTGCCAGTCCAACAACGAATACCACGTATACTGTACTAATTACTGATTCTAAAGGGTGTTCAAAGACTAGCACAATTGCGGTGACAGTGAATCCTCTGCCTACTGGAGATGTCACCTTTAGTAGCGCAAGTATATGTTTAGGAGAGTCTCTGCAATTAGGTGCCACAGGTGGTAATTCGTATGCATGGACAGGTAACAACATTACCGGAGCAAGTGGGGCCACACCTACAGTCCAGCCTACTACAACCAGTACATATTCTGTTGATATTTTTAATAGCAATGGATGTAAGGTTACGAAAACAGTGACGGTGACGGTGAATCCTCTTCCGAATGCTGCTGTGGGAACCAACAAAGAAATTTGCATTGGATCGTCGGTTCAGATTAGTGCCAGCGGAGCGGGTTCCGGAGGATCGTATTCTTGGTCTCCACAAGAATCGTTGAGTGATCCTTTTGTATCCAATCCCACTGCCAGCCCTTCGCAAACGACTACTTACACGGTGACAGTGACTAATGCAAATGGATGTGAAAATTCAAAGCAGGTAACGGTAACGGTGAATAATCCGGGAAGCGTGTTGACTTATGCAGATGATAATTTGACTTCTGAATATGATGTGTGCATAGGCTCAACAGTCACACTGAAAGGTACGATGACAGGGGCAGTGAGCTATTCATGGTCTCCTACGACTGGATTGAACAATTCGACTGTTCAGTCGCCGATTGCCACGGTAACAACTAACCGTACGTACACGGTCACAATTGTAGATAACAAAGGCTGTCAAAAATCTGCTTCGATAGTAATTAACGCGCTGCAAAATCCTGTTTTGGATTTTAGTGCTCCGATTGCTTTGTGTAAGGATGACGATCCGATTGATCTGAGAAATTATGTTAATCTCAACAATGTGACATTTTCGGGTAATGGAGTGTCCGGGGTAATGTTCAACCCCGCTTCAGTATCTACCGGAGTGACCTTTGTGACTGGAACATTTTCTTCAGGGGAATGTAATACCACGGATCAATTTGAAATCAATGTTCTGGCTGCAACGAATGCGGTCGCCTCTGCAGATGCACAGATTTGTATTGGTGGGTCTGCTCAATTGAGTGCGTCAGGAGGATCGTCGTATTCTTGGTCCCCATCATTGGGACTAAGCAATATAAGCATCTCTAATCCGGTGGCCAATCCTACACAAACGACCCTGTACACGGTTTCAGTAACGGCGGCCAATGGCTGTGTAGATACGGAAGACGTGTTGGTGACGGTGTTGGGATCCGCCACGGGATCACTGACAACAGACAAGGATACGTACGAATTTGGGGAGTTGGTGAGCTTTGGCTTCAATCAAACTTCTGCCTTGACCATATCAAGCTATGCTTGGAATTTGGGCAATGGCGTATCATCAACCTCAGCAGCTCCAAAATTCTATTACTACGAGTCCGGGCAATTTCCAATTACTCTTACGGTAACAACAAGCTCTGGTTGTTCGTCCCAATTCACGAAGACGATCACTGTTAAGCAAGGGGACGGAATAGTCACCGGGATTGACGATCGCCCAATAAAAGAGCGTGTCTATCCAATTCCATTTAGCACTCATTTTACTGTGGAGTCTGTTGGAAATGAAAGCCAATATCAATTGTCTGATCTTTCCGGAAGAATGGTGATGAGTGGTGAGCTAAGACAAGGCAAAAATGAGATTCAAACAAGCACCCTATCTGAAGGCATGTACTTGCTGCTAATACGAACTGGGTCTGATTTACAAACACTTAAAATGTTCAAGCAATGAAAAAGGTTATTTGGCTTTTGTTTTTTTCTCTCTTAGTAGGGTGTGATGACCGTTTGACTTCATTTCAGGGCTCTTTAGGCGTTGATTTTTCCATCAATGGCGGAGCGCTGGAGGGTAGTGTCAAAATGGGCTTAAAGAGTGGGGGCGGCAAGTTTGCTTTGGTAATCACAACAACGAATGTGTCTGATATTAAATCTGTCAGATTTGAAGTCGATGAAGGAAATGTAGAGGTGTATCAGAGCGGTCAGTTGAAATCAGGTGTGCTTGTTCTGTCGTCAAACATGGAGTTAGAAGTTCGGTTTTTGACATCAGAGGCAGCTACAATAACCGTTGTTTTGGTGGATCAGCTTGGTGGTCAGATTCAAAAGTCGATTCGTATTGTTCCCTTCGCAAATCTTCCTCCGGTAGCAGCGCTTAGTTATCAAAAACTAGCTCAGAATGACCCCAGGGAATATGAATTAAATGGGAGCACAAGTTTTGACCAAGATGCGGCGTTTGGTGGGGACGTTTCATATTATGAATGGACTATAGGCAGCTTGGTATTCACTCGCACGCAACCTATAACGAAATATATATTCTCTTCAAGCGGAACGTATGTTGTGCGCTTGCGAGTAGCAGATAATGATGGTGCTTGGTCTGAACAGGTCACCGCAAACATCAGTGTGAACTGATAGATTGAGTGAGTAGTAAGTAGGTTGATTTTAGGTTAATGTGTTAGGGTCGCTTCTATTGAGGCGACCCTTCTTCTTTTTTAGTCGCTAGAACACTTTCGCAAAGATTTCTTCACTCGCTAAGGCTTTTCTGTAATCGATGTAGACGTTCCATGCTTCGGCTGCCTCTGGCATGCCGGTGGTGATGATTATGTCCCCTTCTTTAGTGGTTTCAATCTTTTTAATGATGTGCTTCGTATTCTGAAACTGATTGCTGGTGACATGGGTTCGTTTCTTGCTCAATGGATTGGGCGCCATAAAGACATGGGAGAATGTTCCGTTGAAACTTCCCTTGTTTAAGGTGATGGTATCACCAACTACAAAATTGATTTTGACCGGCTCATTGCTTTGCGCAATCCCAAAGTATCCGATACCTAAGATGGCCATGAATGTAATTACTCGTCTCATAATATTGATTGGTTTAAAGAATTATAAAAATACAAAAAGCGGTTCATATGAACCGCTTCTTTGATTAGATGTTGTGAGATCAACTATTTCGATCCCAAAAGCTTCAGGTCTTCAACGCGCACTACCTGACGTGATTTCTTGGTACCATCATTTGCGTCTTCCCACTTCTGAGTGGTGATGCGTCCTGATACCGCTACCAGCGTCCCCTTCTTAAGAAATTCTGGAAGTTTTGATTCCGTCTTGAGGAACTGTTCGCAGTTGAAGTATTCCACTTCATCGACTTTTGTCCCATCCGACTTGGTGTACGAGTGATTTTCTGCTACTGAGAAAAGAGCCACCAGTGATTTCTCTAGGCTTTTTGTTTCGGCATCAGCAGTAAGATTTCCGATAATCATGAAATGTTGCATTTTTTTAAGATTTATGGTTACTAATTTATTTTAATGCTTTGCTCAAACGGAGGTACGTAAGGCAGAAATACGGTTGTCGTTGCTTGAAAGCGCGTAGCGTGTAAAAAATCGGCGCATGCTCTATTTTTTTTCAAGTGGCAACCATTTTCTAGTACCCCGTAAAATTGCATTTAAAATAAAGCAGTAATCAGAAGACTTACCAACATTTTATTGCGTTAGGGGAAATAATCTTTTGCTTCCTGATGCAGGAATTAACCTAGAAGTCAGGTGGCTGCTTGATAATAGTTAGATATACAGCGTATCACCATCGATGGGATTGGAATCGTAGAAGGCTTCTTCAAGCTCGTCAATGTCTCCATCAAATGATTCAAAGAAGGATAGATCGAAGGGAAGTAGTCTAGTAGGTTTCGGTAATTTCCCGCATCTGTTGACTACCGCAATGGTTTTGTCCAAGTCCACGTCTGATATGAGGTTGAATCGCTTGGCAATCAGCTTTTGAACTCGTAACTCATCGAGAGGCTCGGAAAGGTGTAACGATTTGTTGGACAAATAGTGAATAAACCTCGATCTGGCCGCTGCTTTCGTCAGTACCATTTTGTGCTGTATTGTTTGGATCAATCCTCCGGGATAAAAGTACGCTCTCAGGTGATTGTGAACTCTCGCTTCAAGATCATCGAGATTGTTACCGGGTGAGAGTTCTAGCCTATCCCATCCGGTTCCCCATAAGCTTACAGACACTTTATCATCAGTAGTAATGTGCACGCGCTTCAATATTTCGGGTTGATGGTCATTTGATAATCCAATGTAGTATTTGGCTTGAAAGGTCATGCAACCAAAAGGGAAGGTTAGTGTCCCGGTATAGGACGGTGTGTGTTTGGCCAGATTACTAATGGCCAATTGGATTCGATTACCACTGGTGTAGTGATCCGTGCTGTCTCTCCAGTGGAAGGGATAGATTTTACTATTCCATCTCCGGAGATAGAAATGCTCTCTGGAAGTTTGCGATAATTCAACGAGTCTCTGATAGTACGGGGACTGTTGGATGTTGTGAAGACATTCTTTGACTTTCATGATTGTGTGTGGTTAGATGGATTGGTGATTTGTGAGAATTGCTGCAGGCAGGTTGTTGCCTGTACTTCTGTTTTGAATTGAAACCCGGGTAGGGCACCATCTTTGGAATAGCTACTGTAGTATCCATCTTGCTTCATGGCTAGTTTTCGCAGTTCCATGAATACTGATTTCTCTACTCTGTTGATTACTTCGATCACATAGAGATCGTGTCCTTTGATGGTGTGTTTTGTCTTTGAAAGTTGGAAATGATCATTGGCCACTGGAGTGTGTTTTGTCTCCTCCTTTTGATGGCTGTTACAAAAGAATCTTCCCTCTGCAGCAGCGATGTATAATTCGTCTAGCTCGCTTTGTTGGCCACTGAACCAGGTCTTTCGGATTTCCCATCCGCTGTGTCTATTCTCTGATAGGTAGTATCCTCTTCCCATTGAGTATTTTTCTCTGTTTTCAAAGGATTCTGGTGCATTACTGAGGTGCTTGGTGGCTTCTGAATTGTTTGCAGCATCGCGCATTTCTTTGAAAGAGTCTCGTCGATTGGATGAGAAGGCCAAGTAGAGTTTTGCTTCTGTTTTGTGTCCGTAATAGTCAGAATACGAATCTGACTCATCCTTTTTGAGTTGAGCAATTAAGATAGCCATTGTTCCATCCGGGACGTTTACGAGTCTGCGACCAATTTCTAAGTTCTTAGCCCTCTCTTCAGCTTGTGCTTCTTTTTTGAGCGCTTCCAGTTGTGACAGGTCTGCTTCTCGTTGCTTGGCCTGAATGACCAGGTTGTTCAATTCATTGAGATCCATTCGTTCATTCTCACGATAGTAGTAGCCAATCCCGAATTTGTCTTTGATGTTTTCAATTCGCTCGGCTCTTCCAAGTTCCAGTGTTTCAGTATTCAGAAACTCGTAGTAATTGAAGGTGTCGGTGGTTACTAGGTTGTAGACAACAAGTTTGTTCGGACTTTCAGTGATTTGGTGAAAGCCGAATATCTGACCGGGCACGATTTTGTACGTCGGTGACGTTTTGCCAGGAAGTTTTTTGCTTTCAATCAGTTCGTCGAACTTGAATAGTCCTTTGATGTGAAGCTGCTCGATGGCCTTTTGTGTACATTTCTGATCTGAGGTTTCAAGTTTGATGCTAGGATCCACGAACAGTGAGCACTTGAAGGTTGCGTATTGGCTGTTTCTGCCGGCTTCTCCGGCTTGTGCTGTGCAGCTAAGCCCTTTGTTTCCTTTACTGGTATTGATTTTCCAGTCGTACCCATTTACGTCGGTGATAAGCGTTTCGGCTCTCCATCCGTTGCGACCCTTAATAACGAACATGGGTGTTTCGTTTGTCTTGGTTTTTCTTGATGTTTCAATTGTTGGTTCCATGCTTTTTTTCGCATGCCTCAGCTGTGGGTAGGCCTTCACACGACAAAAGGAAGGCGCAAGAAATACGACCCGGCAAGTGGGCTGGAAAGGCTGGGTGGAGATTTCTGTGAACCTTTTGGCGCTTGTGGGTTAGCTTTCTTTGCGAATAAAAAAGTATGGAAGTGACAAGTCGGGATCGTCATTAGGGGAAATTTGACCGATCACTTTGATATGTTTGTCCAATGGTAAAGGATAGTTTAATCGAATACGCAGACGTTCTGAGTAGAGCGAAAGCAGACCTAAAGGAGTTGCTTGGGCAATTAGTGGGTAAAGATGGCAAGCTTCAGAAGGATCAGTTCTATATGAAACTTAGTGGAATATCTGCTGGGGTAGATTCTATCCTCACAGATTTGAATGTTCGACATGGCATTGAGGTCAAGGGTATTGAATACAAGTGCTTCAGTGCTGAATATGCTGCTGGACTTAAAGCCCTCGATGAGAACCTGCCTCCGGAATTAAAAAACAATGTCAAGATATCCGCTCTTCGCAATTTGCTAAGCATAGAGACAATTTCAAATTCGGAGCGACTGAAGGCATCATCTGCCTTATGTCAATTTTTGGAGCGGGAATGGGAAAAGAACGGAGATCAACAGGATCCTCGTTTTGCCGGCACTGTAATAGAGGCCAGAGATTTGCAGAAACTCATCTATCACAACAAAGAGTATAGTCCAGCTTTTATAAACGAGCTAAAGAAGATAAGAGACTATCAATTGTCTGGTTATAGGGCGGGTGGTGATCCTATCGATGTTGACCAAGATGTTACTTCGAAGTTGCATAAGTATGGTTGGGAAATGGATGATTTTCATGCGTATTTGGAAGTAGAGAAGTATAAAGGCCGTGGTGCAGCACCTGACGCCCACCAACTACGTGATGAAATGCCTGATTTCGAGTCTGATCGCGATAACTATCCTCCTGGTTTCGATCCGGATATGTACGATTTGTAATTGGCTGTAACTGAAGTGACAATGAAATTACTAATTGCAGAAAAACCATCGGTGGCTATTTCTTCCTACAAGGCATTACTTGAGGCTGCTGAAAATGAACACTTCGAAAGAAGAGAGGGGTATCTTCAGGGACGAGACTGGTGCATCTCGTGGTGTGTTGGTCATTTGGTACAAATGGCTGTCCCTGATGAGTATGGTTGGAAGGAATGGAAGGTCGAAGATCTGCCAATGGTGCCGGGTGAATGGAGGTATCAAGTAAAAGCTGATACATCAAAGCAATTTAAGGTGCTTCAGGACTTGATGAGTAAAGCTCAGCTTGTTGTGAATGGCACTGATGCCGGAAGAGAGGGAGAGTTGATCTATCGCTTGGTTAAGGAGCTATCGACCTATCGAGGTGAAGAAAAACGGCTATGGATCAATTCATATGTACTAAAGGACATGATGAAGGGTTGGGGTGGCTTAAAGCCGTCTGCTGCATATGATCGTTTGTATCATAGTGCGCTCTGCAGAGCAAAAAGTGATTGGTTGGTAGGAATGAATTTCTCCCGGGGCTACGCGCTCAAAACAGGAGCAAAACAAATTTCGGTTGGCCGTGTTCAGACACCAACGTTGGCGTTGATCGTAGATCGAGATGCTCAGGTTGAAAATTGGAAGGATGCTGTTTTTTATGAACTATCTGGTATTTGGAAAGGCATTCGCTTCGCACATTATCAAGATGGTCACAAAGATTTTGACAATTACGCATTGGTACAAATGGTTTTTGTCACCTGCAAGGAACAAAATGCTGTTTTGGTTGATAAAGTGATTGCTGATAAAAGCACGGCTCCTGGGAAGCCTTTTGATCTGGTGGGGCTTCAGAAAGAAGCGAACCGTCGTTTTGGCCTGAAAGCACAAGACACGCTCGATGCGGCGCAATCGCTTTATGAAGGCAAGTTCATTACGTATCCCAGAACCGATTCCGAATATCTTCCCTCCAGTATGAAGAGCGAAGCGTACGCATCTATGCTTGCTTTATCAAGCAATGAAGAAAAGGCAGTCATGAGGCCTGAATCTGATTCGTTTGCGTTTTTTAATGATTCAAAGGTCACCGACCACTTCGCTATCATCCCGACTGGCCAGCGCTGCATGAATGTGAGTGAGAAAGAAAGCCAGGTGTATCAGTTGATCAGAGATCGCTTCGTTATGTCTTTTGCTCGGCCATATCGATACAAGCAAACCGACTTGGTTCTGAATTGTTCCGGGCATGAATTTAGGGCAAGTCTCAAGCTTGAAATTGACAAAGGGTTTAAGGCGCTCGATCAGGGCGACGACCCTGAGCAGCGCGATGATCTGCAGGTCATCAGTGGCGATCCTGTTGGCGAAGTGGGGGCAACGGCTCCACTAGAGGATTTGTCAATCGATAAAAAAAATAGGACGAAACCTAAATATCATACGGAAGCGTCATTGCTTGGCGCAATGGAAACAGCCGGTCGTCAGGTAGCTGATGAGCAGCTGAGGGAAATCATGAAAGGCCAGGGCCTTGGCACTCCAGCTACGCGTGCCGGTATTATTGAGATTTTGAAGAAACGTGAATATATTCGGGCTCAGGGCAAGTTTGTGATCTCCACACAAAAAGGGAGGGAGTTGATCAAAATTGTCGATGAGCTTGTGGCTAGTCCGGAAATGACTGGCCAGTGGGAATTCAAGCTAAAGAAGATCGAGCAGGATGCGTATTCTCCGGATCAATTTATGAATGAAATTGTATCGATGGTTCGTGAGGTTTCGAAGACTTTTGGAAGCAAAAGCGAAAGCTTTATCCAAAATACGCAAGAACCTCATACCACCTGTCCTGATTGTAAGAGTGCGCTTCGATTAACGGATAATGGTGCGTTCTGTACCAATGACGAGGCAGTATGTTCCTTCAAAATGTGGAGATCTATTGCCGGCAAAAAACTTACGGATAAGGCATTGTTTGATTTGGTGATTAAAGGGCAATCTGGTGTGATTAAGGGGTTCAAAGGAAAAAGTGGTAAGTCATTCGAAGCAAAGCTGAAACGACTGCCTGGAGGAAAAATAGAGTTTGTTTTTTAAATTGATTGATCATGGCAAAAATCAAAACGCTGGAAAAATTTGAAGGTGAGTTTAATGAGGTCTATCAAAAGTTCTGGGTGGCCACATCTGACAATGGAAATTATTTTCGAACAAAGGAACTCGAATACACTGATGATGGAAAGCCGGACATTCGAGAAACGAAATGGACGCACATAAGTAATCCGACTCACCTACAAATTACTGAGCAAATGCACAGAAAAGAGTTGATAGAGTATGATATTACTCAAAAGAAACCCGTCAACGTAGACAGGGGGATGTCTAGATAAACCGATATACTATGAAAATTTTGAAATCGAATATTATTGATGAAACTATTGACGTGCAAAGTGAGATCGTTTACGATCTAACTGAGTTAAAATATCGCAAGATTTCGTATGATGCCTTTTTTACGCGCTATTTGAAGTCCTTGTATGATTTTATTCAACCAATAGATGAGGGGATTTATGAATTGCATTATCTGCAAAAGCCTGATAAACCAATTTGCTTTATGCCAATTGATTCAATAGTGTATTTAACTTATGAGTGCTTTAATGGGGATATTTCTGTAGAAAAAGCAGCGGAAACGATTTTTTTTCAATGTTGGGTACCCAGCTTTGATACATGGCTAATTAATGAGGCGAATAGAAAGGAACTCAAGTCAATGATACGTAAGTGTGTGGATAATCTAGTTGCGTATGATAACATTGGTGCTGTCGGTGCGGGTAATGTGACTTTGGATGAAGAGATTAGTTTTGTGGGTGAAAAATTCAAGTCATTCATGTTTGGAGATTCGGTAGTGGAAACTTCATCACAAGAATTTGTTGAGATGACGGATTGGGTTGCTTTTTTTAATGATAATTGACATTATTTCAGGCCGGGTTAAGCGCGTGAGAACCTCCAGTATTGGGGGTTTTCTAGTTTTAAGTCGTTGTTTGCTGTGCTAAGTGCAGCTCAACCGAGGCAAGGGTGAGACAATGAACGTAGTGAGGCTGGTGAGCACTTGACGAAAGGGGAGCAAGAATAGCTCAGAAATTATTTTCCCTTTTCTTCTCTCGATCATGACTTTTGCTTTCGCCAAAAAGTATTTATCCTAAAATCACTTATGAGAATGAATATAACTAAGAGAAATTCGAAAAATCACGAGGGTGTGCAGTACTACGAAATCATCCCTCAAGCAGAACCGGGAACCGGTGATCAGCAGCTGTTGGCGAATTGGGTCGCCTACCATGAGAAACATGAGGGCATTCTCCATACGTTCTTTGATGAAATGGATCCGATAATAAGCCGGATCATGAACGGCGATCGAGGGCAGAGCTGGCAGTACGAACCTTTTGGTTCGGAGTGGCCGTTTACCTTCTATATCCGAGAAATTGTACGAAAGCAGATGTAATGACTGTTCCGCCTGGTTATCGGTTTCGCCGCAAGGTCTATGGGCTCTCCCTCTGGGAAGACGAAGTGGTATCCGTTATCCAGGCTAAAATTTTCATTGATGGTGTGCATCAGTATTCCTTACTGATTCAGGGGAAATTGTCGTCTGACTATTTTCCGGAACATGAGCTGATCGTTTACGATCACAATGAAATTGCACTTTGAGTCTAAATTAGTTGTACCCTCACTCTGTATAGTGTAGCTTTACGTGATACAATGATTGAATATGATTGAGAATTTTCGAAGCAAGCCTCTCAGGCTGTTCTTTGAAAAAGACGACCACTCAAAGATTAAACCTGATCATGTTGAAAAGGTCCGTCGAATTTTATCCCGGTTACACAGGGCTAAAGAGATAAGGGATATGAATGGCTATCAGGTTAGCCGAAGCGTTTGATACTACTCCGGATCTTTGGTTGGGTATTCAAAGGGATTATGACCTGTATGTTGCTTTGAAAAAATTTAATCCAAAAATGAGCGTCAAGCGCGTTTACTCCAGTCAAAATATTTAGTTGATGTTTATTTCAAAGTCAAAATATCACAGCGTGGTTCGGGAGAATCACATTTTGAAGGAAATGATCGAAGAGCTATCAAAGGATGTGATCGTTTATAAGACGGCTTCCGAAACGAATGGCCGTGCCCTTTATTCCATGGCCAGAAGTTTTTGTCATGAGGTCGATAGAATTATTGAAATCTGGAAAAATCCTAATGGTGATATTCACCAACTTAAAGTACCTGAAGCGGCCAGGGTTAACCAACTGGGTGTCCGGTTACTTAATTCATCGACATGGGAAGGTATTACTCCAGGAAAAGAGAATGAATTTCAGCAATCATTGATTGAATTAAAGGAGGTTTTGCACGACTTGGTTCAACATAAATCAAGTTTGAAATGAAGAAAGACGAGCACGCTGAACTTAAAAGGCAATTGGTAGAACTGGAGCTCCTGCGATTGGTCTATCCTGAGCTGGCCTTTGAGCCAGTAAGGAGGGAAGGGCTAAGTGAAGCTGCTGTGAAGGTCTTACAGGAGTACGATCAGGTGTCGGTACGACTGATCAATTATGAGATGGAGAACCAGCACAATGGCAAGATACCACAGAACCAATTTTATCTAACCGAGTACGCCTGGCTGGAAGAGATGTTTGATCGCGCTAGGGATCATTTACGAAAGGAACGGTGTCAAGACGAAACTAAAGTTGATGCTTGATTTGGAGGGGTAGTAGACTATTGCCATGACGGAGATCGTTCGTCAGAGGCGATTTATGAAAGCCGATTTCTGAGCGAATTCTTCAAAATGTACAAAAAGGGAGTGAAATAAGGAAAATTGAAAATTTTCTGCTTCTAAAAATGCCTAGATTTTAAATGTGCCAATGCGTTAAAATTTCCCACTTTCATCAGCTGCTGCAGCGCTGGCCAGCTCGCCGGGTTCTCTGGATCAAGACGCTGCCGGCAGCTCGGCCATGATGTTGGAATAGTACAACTGTTAGAAACTCAAATCAAGTTGTTCTGTTTCGTTGCTAGAGGCTATGTCAGATAGCGATCTACTGTACTTGGAGGGCATGATGAATTTATGGTTTATACTGTTCTCCAAATTGATGTATCGCTCAAAATTTTGTGGATCTATACGTGAGCTACATTTCAGATCGCTGAGGCTTGACATAATGCATATTTTGCAAGAGTGTCTTGACATTCCTGCTATATAGGTCCAAATGAATGGCCATCCTTGAAGTGCCTCCTTTTTGAGTCCTTGCTGGTAAAGTTTGCGCCTGATTGTAATCTGATTCAATAAAACTCCGTATGTATTAAATACATCTGATATGTCGTAATGATGGATAGGGAGTGCATTGTATACGATACGAGATTTAGTTGTAAGCTTTTTGTTTATGGTGATTGTTGTGAGTTTTGAGCGGTTGTTTGATTCTTGTGCCCGTAGTCCTATGCAGTTATATATTAGATGATATCCGTGCTCTTTGGCATAGTTTCTAATGAATTTTGCTATTGGCTGGGTCTTAAGATCGCTCGTGCATTGCCTGATTTTGGGACTAGGAAACATTCCCCGATGCAGCACCATTTCAAAGAAAGTTTTGTTGGCAGTAACGACATGGACTGGTATGTTCCTTGCTGTTTTCTGTATGTGTTCAAGGGTTCCTTCCCATTCTGCTCCCGGAAGATGGGCGTGAATCACTAGCATTCGATTGTGGTCAAGGTTGTCGTACATCCATTTGAACATGGCTTGACTGTCTTTACCTCCAGAATGATTACAGATAAATAGGGCGTCTTTTGGCGCGTCCAATAGGGTTTGCTGAGCGGCATTCATGATTTTCCCGATTTGGTGTAATGCCGTCTATTAACAGTTCTGGTTTTATAAAAAGGCAGGTCTTGGACAAATTCCGTTTTCATTTGAGATATTTCATCTTGAATATGAAATGGTAAATCAAAACTCGCATCTGAGGGAAATGACTTTATGTCTTTCCAAACACCATCCGGAGATTTAGATTGAAAGACAACTTCGTAGAAGATTTTGATAGTGTTCATGGCTTTGATGGTTTAGAGATTACTATTTTGGTAATGGCGCATTCCGGGCAGGACTCTAGGATAAGAATCCGTTGAATGGCTCTTGAAAGAGTTGTGTCATTAATGGAGAGAGCCGCTAGGTGGAGATTTCTGTGAACCTTTTGACTGCTGGGAGGGAAGCTACTTTGCAAAGTAAAACACGGAATGAGCGCCTTACATCCAAGCATGATAATGATAAAAGCTAGGATGATTTGATGATGTGTTGATGACGAGCTTTTTTTTAATGTGTCATCTTTTTGTCATCTTTCGAGATGTTATAGATGACTCTCTTTGTGGTCTCCTGAGTCAGCGCAATCACGGTCGGGTAACAAAGGGAAAAGAGCTGCTGTTCGAATCAATCTGTCCGCAGCGGCTGGTATAGTCACGGTAGGATAGCGGTAGTGACCTCCAGCTTAGCGAGGTACAGAAACGTAGTGGTTTGGGTCGATCTGCAGATGGGGGTGGCGTGTGGAAAAGTTACGCTAGAGGAATGGAGCATCAGGAAAAGACCCGGAGGAAAGAGTCAATATTTCAGGTTGTTTTGGAGATTTCGAAAAATAATCCATTTTTTTTGATAAAGCTGATTTAAGCGGGTTTAAGTTGAGTGAAGTGGCGGTTGTGGGTGTCAAATTGGTTGTTTAGTATTGGTCTTATGAAATCATACACAATAGTTAAATGTACCGTTGATGAATTCAAAGAGATATTCAAAGAAGTACTTCGTGAACAGTTGCGTAGTTCTGCTCCGGAAGAGGAGAGAATGAACCAAAAACGTGCGGCTGAGTATCTTGGGATTAGTCAGACGACTTTAATTAAATGGAAAAAAGAGGGTAAGGTACCTTATGATCGCATAGATGGTAGTTCAAAGATTTGGTTCTATAAAAGTCAATTGAAGAAGGCACTAAGACAACATTAAGTTATGAAAAATCAAGATCAGGCATTAACGCTCTTTCATTCAAAAAGAGGGAAACGATTCAGGTTTGATGAATGGCAAATTAAGGAGATGTATTCAACCTATTGGGAGTTCGTCGCGAAATTAGGCGTGGATATCTCAACGGGCTATGTGGTCACGTCTGAAGCTAAGGTGATTACGGAAATACAGTATGTTAGCTTTTTTCCGGTAGCTCAGCTAGATCGGCTCTTGCCAGCAATACATTATTATGTACATAATATGAATAAGGTTAAAGTCTGCAAAGTGGACTTCTTTTTTTCAGAACTAGAAGTGCCTAGTGTAGACTCGATTGTACAAGAGAGAAAAGAGTCTGGTCACGTACAGGCAATCAATCACATTTTTGCTAGCCGATGCATCGAGCTGGGTTTACCGCTCAAACGCCGAGACATTTGGGAAAACCGGCAGGTCAACGAACTTATTGTGAGTGGCTTTCAGATGGGACTAAGCCATGATCAGATTTGCCACAATGTTTTACTTTATGCCGATTCACTTAATAGTCAGAGTTACTGCGCGGTTGCTTAATTTGTTTTCCTTGTTCGGAAATCCGAACAAAAACTCGTGTCAATAATCCACCTATAGTTTTCGTTAAGCCATAGGCAGCTGCAGATCCGGAAGGACCCGTTCGGCGCTGCGATTGGCCAGCGGGCACAAACGGCCTTCATTGGGCGCATTCGCACTATTTGTCAAGCGTCCAATTCGTTGAGATTGGGCATTTTTTCCAACTTTTTCTGGCATTGCTACTTTATTACCTTTGGTTTTTGTACGTTTGGCAAAAATCCAAGGGTGCTTTATGTTGAAAAATGGCTTTAAACTCACAGATGTATTGGTGCCCGGCGATCGCATCAGATCCTTTGATTTTCCTTTTGATAAGAGGCTCTACATTGAAGGAACTATTACTTCCGTCGATGACAGGATGATCGAGGTGGTTTGTGATACGGATACCAAACCAGGTGGCCATATGGCCAATTGTGTTGTTTTGGTTCCGGTCGTGTCAATGATGGATGAGATGTGGGAATTTGATCGGATTGAAAAACTAGAAGGGAATGGATAGTGCGATAGAAATTGAGGATGTGGTGAAGCGCAAGCAGCCGAAACGAAAACAGGTGGCTTGTTCTCCACTCAACTGGAAGGACCAGTTTTTGATGCTGATATCCAAAATGAGTCATGAGATTTCGCTTCGGCCGACCCATCCGAACAGCTTGACGCTGGCCAAGTACCAGACCGTAATTGCTGCAGGCTGCTACACCGGTGAGCGCGCGAAAGTGCTGCTCTCCTTTAGATGGGTGGATCTTCTCAACGAGAAGGAAACGGTACTGAAGCAAAGTAAGGTGTTCCGGAATCGCAAAGTATTTATTCACCCGGACTTGGTAAGCATCGCTGAAAAAAATCAGTTGATTGTCAAACCGGAAAGCGATCATTTCCCAATCCTCCATAACGAGCGCTTCCAGCCGATCAGCACCATCAGTTTCAACACGCAGCTGCGAAAATATTTCGAGCGGTATGAGATTGAAACAGACAACCCTTCCTCTCACACGTTACGAAAGACGTTTGGTACGCGACTTTTTGAAGTGGAAGGTGGTGATGTCCTGGCGCTGGCCACAGTGCAGAAGGCACTTGGACACAGAAGTCCGGAATACACAGCTGATTACCTCGGTGTGACCTGGAAGAAAGTACGATTGGGATTGGAAAAAATGTAACGATGAAATGAACATGAAGACAGGTATATTCTCATTAGCATTAGCATTTGTCTTATTTACAGCTGCACAGTCAGGCAATACGATTCCTCAGAATAACGTTTCGGACAAGCCCATTTATCAATTATTTCCAACAAAGAACTATTGGACTTTTATAAAGTTAGACACAAGAAATGGTAAAATGTGGCAGGTACATTTCAGTGTAGAGGACGATGACAATACGGGTCAGTTAATCCTAAATTCACTTCCTCTTGTTTTTGATAGTGAAAAAGAGATCAACGGTAGATTTACCCTCTATCCAACCGAAAATATGTATAATTTCTTATTGCTCGACCAAATTAGTGGGATAGTGGTTCAAGTTCAATGGTCTTTAGAAGCCAAGAAAAGGGGGATTGTTTCTGTTATCGAGTCAATTGATTAGTAAACTATGGATGGAAAAAGGATTTCAATGGAAGTAATTCATCAGATAGTAGTAAATGGATTGTTAATTGGAATTACAAGGACGAGGAATCCCTTGACAAAATACAGGATACGATTGCGGCCTTTCTCATTAATCTATTTCATGAAAAAGATAGTATTATGCCAACCTGTGTTGTTTCGTTCCAGCAAGAAGGGGATGCTAAATTCAGTTTTGAGTTTCATTCATTTCCTCAAGATATGGATGTCTTAGTTGATGCGTTGAAGGAGTTGAGAACTATACTATACAGAGACTATGACGCTATTCTCGAATTTGCAAGAGCATCAGCCTTTTAAGTCTTTCTTTTCACTAAATATCCAAACCTTTGGATAAATCATTTTTTACTCCGATACTTGCTTCATCTTTAACTAAAAAATGAACAACATGAAAACAATCCTATTGAGTGCCTTGACGCTACTGCTTGTAGCTAGCAATGCTAACGGACAGTCTGAAGGTGCGTACGTAACGGGAGCGGTTAGCCTCTCCAAATACCGTGGCGATGACGTAACCAATTCTTCCAACCGAATTGGCTATACAGCCGGTTTTGAATTGAACGAACATTTCGCTGAAAACTGGCGGTTCATTGTAGGTGCACGATTTACTCAAATAGGGGATAAGGATCTGCGTGTCAATAATGTCGTTTTCCCCGTAATGGTTGGAAAGCAACTAGGTGAACGCTTTCAGTTGGCCGTTGGTACGCGCGTGCACGTTTTTGCTCAGGTGCGCGATGCGGATAAGGAAAGAATTGAAGACGGACCATCACTATTTACAAGTCCGTCCTTTGATGTGAGCGGTCGCCTGTCTTGGATTCATTCTGAAAGGAGCTTCTCCTACGTCGAATACAATAGGGGAATCACCAACGCCTTTGAGGCTGGTGGTCACGCTAAAATGACTTCATTTAATTTTGGCTATGCCCTGCGCTTCATAAAGGAGTGAGAAACTATTTCAATTTCCGATTAAATTTATACGTATGGGGGTTTCGACCCCCTTATTTTTGTGTCCAATGATCGATCCTGATAAGCTTCAAAAATTCTTCGACGAGCGCCCCGCTATTTCTGTCAGGAAAATAGAGAAAGAAGCGGGATTGCCGAACACCAAGATCAAAGAGTTCATTAAGGGGCATCAGCGCCTGAGTACAAAGCAGGATGCATCTTTGCAGAATGTGTTGGTACGATACGGCTCTATCCCCGCTAGCGGACTTTCCCTATTGATCGCAAAATCCTTGATAGAATGAGCGGATTAATTTATCCAAAGGTTTGGATAAATTATTGGGTCTTCGTATTTTTAATCCATGATTAAACACTGGGGAAAATTTCTGTCTGATCGAGGTCGTGTGATTGAACTGCGCGCTCAGGACATAGAAACAAAACAGGCTGAATATCTCGATCTACTTAAAAGAAAGAAACAACTGGAGCTTGATTTAGCTGATCTCGAATACTCATTTTTTCTCTATGCTCTAGAAGACTGGACTATCGATGAGATTTCGCAAGCCAAGGATAAGTGCCGCGTTGCGTCACCTGAATCTATCGACTTGACAAAACAAATGGAACTCCTATCTTCTCCTCAACTGACATGACAATTAAACTAAAAGGCGATACAAAATCAGGTAGGGTTTGGCTTCAATAAGGAGTTGCATCCGGATAAACTATTTAAAGCAGAATGGCAATGAAGATCAGTAGACAATACGAGGACTTATCACCGGAAGAAAAGGCAAGTGTCTTTGGTGTAATCTGCAAATGGGAGGGAACAAAGTTGACCCATTCCATTTATGTTTTAGGCGTTTCCAATGCTGCTGAAGCACAGAAGGATGCGCTGGAGTATTTCAACTCTATGAAGAAAGGGATCCTTTTTAAAGAGATCGCTTCGATAACCGTATTACCAAAAGGGAAGAGTGTGCATGATAAGATTGACTTTTGATGTCAACTTTGTAATTTGAACGGTTTAACAAATTTTACTCATGACAGAAATAGTAATCAACAACAAAGACAAATTTTTGAAGGACAACTATCCTTTCGGGAATGTACCTCAACTAAGCGATAAAAAACATTGCATTCACTGCGACACAATTATTACAGTGGGTGAGTACAAGGTTTTTACTGATGATAGCGGGTTTGAATACATTTGTTGTCCCAATGCTCCAGAATGCGATGGAACGGTTATCGACTGGATGCCGGTAGAGTGACGCTATTTGCACTTTTCAAAGAATAGCCGAATTCTCAACTAGTTGGATATTTAAACGCGTGTGATTTATCAAATCATCGAATGCGTGGAAAATTCCCACATTTACGAGCTGCTGCAGCTCCTCGATATCGAACGGATCAGCAGCTGGCCACTGGCCAATCAATTCGAATACAAAATGAGATTATTCTAATAAAATGAACAGTGTACATAAACTCATATTCATGTGTGTTGCGGTTTTGTTTATTCATGCCAACCAGACGCAAACGCTTAGTGGAACGGTTGTCTATGTATCAGACGGTGATACCTTTCACCTGATCGATGCTGCCGGCACAAAACATCGCGTCCGGGTTGCGGATATCGACTGTCCGGAAAGCACACAGGCATATGGATTAGAGGCGAAAGCATTCACACTCCAGATGATTAAAGACAAAACAGTGGAGCTGCGGGTAAAGGAACTGGATCCATACGGGCGACTGGTGGCGTTTGTGAAGGTGGATGAAAAGGATTTATCTGAAGAGTTGTTGAAAGCAGGATTAGCCTGGCATTACAAACGATACTCTACATTGGAGCACTTTGGAAAAATGGAAGCTGTGGCAAGGAAAGAAAGGATCGGATTGTGGTCAGAGGTTTCACCAGAGCCGCCATGGGACTATCGGCGAAGGAATTAGTTACTTGAGAGCTCGTCTGTAATTTGAAGCTCAATCAATTCCGGAATCATTCCCTCCAGTTCGGCCTTCAATTGATTCAGCAGTTCAATTTTCTTTGCTTGAATTGTTCCTTCGTCGGCCATGGACCAGTCGGTGTTTTGTTGCTTGCAGAACTGTTCGATATCAGCGATTGTGTTTGTCATGGTGGTGACTGCGTGTTCCAAAGCGGAAATTGAACTCTTCAGTGTGGGTTTCATCACCACAATATTAGATAGAAATACACAACTCCTGACTCCACCCAAAGGCCAAAGAAACGTGAATAGTAAGCGGAATATGAAATGCGCAAAAGGGGTTGCGGTGGCTAAAAAAGGCGTATGCCGATTTTACGGTGGTGTTTTGCGCATTTCATATGGAGGTTACTAGATTGGCTGCCGGTGGAGCAGAAGTTGATCGGTGTTGTTAGGGGAAAAAAGTGAGGCTTTGACTATAGTTTTGAAAAAATTTAAACTGATAAAATGATATGAATTGGAAGGTATTAGTAAGTGACAAACGAATAGTGACAGGGGTTATCCTGTTGGTATTGCTCAGCGTATTTATCGTTGTTTGGCGAAAAATGCAAGTAACTGATAGGAGTGGGGGGAGAGGGGAAGATGTGCTCATGGAAATTCGAGAAACGATTGACGATATCAGGCTAGAGGCTAAAAAACGGTACTATGTTGATATAGTCGTTTTGGTACTGGAGAAGGGAAAGGTGGTTGACTTGAAGGCCAATGGAGCCTATGAATTTGCCATTCATTCGAAGCAGACTTTGGTCGACAATGTATCGGTGATGTCTTCTTATCCGGAGCTGCCGGGTGAGCAGCGTGTAGTCTTACGCTCAGGGATTATGTACAGCACTGGAGATGCAAGGATTCCGTATGGAATGACGTTGGTTAACGCAAACGAGGAAGCGATTGTTGTAGAAGTACATCGGACGGTATGGTGAGGTTTTGAATTTCCGGAATGACTCCAAAAAAATGATTGCCGGGTGTGTTGGGGTTGGTTGATGTGAAGTATTGTCGGAGGGACTGAATGATTTCTTCGTGAGACAGCTTCTTGTCGTAATTGAGATCCAAAATTTTGAAAGAGTCGAGTGCGGATTGGGTGTTGATATTGTAGCACTTGAGCATATCGATGTACTCGTTGAATTGTAAGTAGCCATCCCTGTTGGTATCAAACAAGTCAATGAGTAACTTGGTTTGGTTGACAACAAAGCTCTGATAAGTAGCTCGTTGGGTAATCAGGTGATTGGATGTGAATTGAAGCCATTGCTCTTTAGTGATGGCTTTTTTTGATTCTACGCTTTCGCTGAGAAGCTTCCAGTTACCAAGGAATATGGATTGTATAGAGCTGTACCAACGTGATGAGGTTTGAAGGCCGAAGGCCGAACAATAGCGCAAACTGAGGTGAAGGAAGTCACTCTCATTCAACACTCCATCGTGATTTGTATCGAGTAGATTGAAGTAGTGTGCATGCTTGATTTCCAGTATTTGATTCATAGCGGTTGCTGTTCAATTATTTTTCTGTCGTGGCTAATTTATGTGCGTTTTGCAGAAATGATTGCGTTAGGGGAAAATTAACCTACTGACACATTGGCAGGCTCGACCCCTCCCTTTTTGTTAGGCCGCTAGCGTAAGCAAAATCAAGTATGAAAGTTTGCCCCGGACTTTGGGAGGAAGGGGTAAACACCTTATAAAAAGAAGTGTTTTAATGGGAAATTAGGTTGTTATGAAAAAATAGTGGAATGTCTAACAATCGAATTTTTGTAAAAAAATTTTGTATATATAGTGTAGGTGACAGATTCCCCCCGCTAAGGTGACAGATTCCCCCCAAAATGGTGACAGATTCCCCCCATTTTTTAAAAAATTGGTGACAAAATCCCCCCAAAGTGACTATTTTGGTGGTGATAATTCTTAATCATCTATGCGGAGATCAATTCGAGTCGACGAGATAACTGAAAACCAGCTTGCTATTTTTATTCCGGAAGAGCCTGTAGAGATTCATATTGATCGAAACAGTGTGGTTCGTCTACAGAATAGTTTGCTGAATGGAAAGTTTAAGTTCAATGTCCATCAGTGGCGATTATTTTTAGGCTTCTTGGCTAGTTTGTATGAGAATGATTTTAAGCTGAACTATTACAATTTGATTGTTAAAGACATCTACGATTTGAGTGGGAAGGATCATAAAGATGCCCTGAAGCTGTTGAGAAAGGACGCGAAGGGATTGCTTGCTCATGTTGTTGAAATCACTAAAGGAGATAGCACCTACTATTACAATTTGTTCCACATGGCCAAGTATGCCCATAAGCAAGGCGTCTTACAATTGGCTCCTCATTCCGAGCTTTTGGACTTCTATCGTGATTTAAAGAACAATTTTACTGATGCCTATTTGAAGGAGGTTTTGAAGTTGTCTAGCTCCAATTCGATTAAAATCTATTTGATGTTGAAGCAATTTGATGATAAGGGGGGTAGAAAAATCACAGTAGAAAATTTTCGGAAGCAGATGGGTGTTGAACCGGGTCAATACCCACGCGTTGTTGATTTAGAGAAGCGTTTTATCCAAATGGCCCAGCGGGAGCTGGTCAATACGGACATGTCGTTCACATACATTCGTTATGGTACTCCAGCAAAGGGTTTCGAATTCTTTATTAGACCCCATGTGAAAAATTTGGAGGTGAGTACAGAGGCTGAGTTGAAGGCACTGGAGGGTTTGAAAAATGTGGGCTTGACGTTTGAGCAAATAAAGACTGTTCAACAAAAGGTGTCAGTTGAAAATATAAATGCCGCTATTCATGCAGTGCAAGTGGCCAAGTCCGATAAAGCGATTAAGAAAACCGAAGCGGCTTGGATGGTTAATTATTTGAAGCATAAGCACAAGGTGTGGGAAATTACGAGCACTACTGCCGGTGAAGCTGGGTGACAGATTCCCCCTTTTTTCTTGTGAGTGTACTAAGGTGACAGATTCCCCCTAGAAGTTAGATTACAAATCTGATGGTCCATCATATTTGACTAAATCTCTGCTGACGTTTTTGGCTTTGCGGGGGGAATCTGTCACTGTTTTTGTTGTTTGTGGATGCTTTGGGGGGAATCTGTCACCTTTCCTTAGCGTGGTCGACGCTTTAAAGAAATAGTGGTGTGATGAGATGGAGAAGAGAATCTCATCAGGTGACAGATTCCCCCTTTTTTCGTGTTGGTAGTGTAGTGAGGTGACAGATTCCCCCCAAAAATGGTGATTGACCTGCTTATTTTAATAAGCAGGGGCGATTTTGAATGATTTGGAGGGGTTGGCTTGTCGTGCGGGGGGAATCTGTCACCATTTACGATTCGGTTGTTTCGATTTGGGGGGGAATCTGTCACCTGCACCTTGGGCATTAGAAGACCTGTGTGGGATAGAAAGAGGTTAGGGGAATATTGAGGTTTTTCTTGGATAGAGGAATTAGTTTTACGGTCGTATGAGCAAGAATCGTATCATAGTTAGGGAAAATGAGCATGCAAAAGTGATTGCGGCTTATCTAGCGAGTAAGACGGATCCTGAGATGTTTGATTTTGACGGTCGAGTTGTTGGTTATTTGGAGCAGTTCCGAGTGGCTTTCAGGGCAAATCTGAACAAAGGACGAACCAATTTTATTGAAGCGAAGGAGCAGAGTTATAATCAAGTATTTCAGGTAATCGACCAGGATGAGTCTAAAGAAGAATTTGATAGCTTATTTGGAGAGTAATTCTTCGGATGCTATTGGCCAATTGGGCATTGGTTTTGGGTCGTTAAAAGAGTTGTTGGTTGGTGATACGACCGATAAAGAGATACTTCGTATCCGGGAGCTTGTGAAAGCGCGGTATGGCGAGAAGGGTCTGGATCAGTTCAAAAGTAGTTTGTTGACGTCTTATTACACGCCGATTGATTTTCTTAATCCGGTGCTGGATTCGATTGAAGGAATTTCAACGGGGGGGTTGAGAATTTTAGAACCTGCTGCAGGCGTTGGTTCATTTTTAGATGGGCTGCGGGGTGATCATCAGGTTGTGGCCATTGAGAAGGATTTGGTGGCGGGGGATATATTATCTGCAAAAAACAAAGAAAAAAGGAATGTCGAGGTAATTGTGGGCGGATATGAGCGGTTCCAGACTGCCACTAAATTCGATCTCATCGTCAGTAATGTTCCTTTTGGGAACTATAGGGTCTTTGATCAGAATTTGGCGTTAGGCTCTCCGGTTGAAAAACGCTCGATGGAGATGATCCATAACTTTTACATGGTAAAGAGTTGTGGATACTTGGCCGATGGGGGTATAATGGCCATGATCGTCCCATCTGGATTTTCTGATAGTAAGGGGAATAGCGAGTTTCGGGAGTACCTGATGTCGCGGTGTGATTTGGTCTTTTTTAATCGCTTGCCGGTGGAGCTGTTCAAGGCTACCGGTACAAAGGCAAGTAGTGATTTGCTGGTTCTTCAGAGAAGATTCAATAAGCGTAAGGTGGACATGAGGCCTTACGAGGAAATGTATGTGAATTCGCTGACGCGCGACAAAGTCACAATGAATGAAGTGATTGCAACGCACACGCGGTTGGGAAGGGGTGTTATGGCCCGAGGTGGCCAATATGGGAATGAGTCGTTGATGTTTGAGTATAGTGGAACAGTAGCTGAACTTGGTTCAGAGGTTGCTATTGATCTTCAAAATGCATTTGAGAGACAGAAAATTGAATTACGCGGAGAGTTTATGTCTCCGAATGATCTGTTGGAACAAATTGAGCTGCCTGATTATTATCGTGAAGGAAACTTGGTAGTTAGGGATGATAAGGTGTTGCGTGTGGCTGATATGCAACCGATCCGGCTGGTACCAACGGATTTAGAGGTTGTTGTTAATGTTCAACTTGTTAGGGGCTTAATTTCAATTAAGGATTCCTACAAAGAGTTGATGTTGGATATTGAGGCAGGTCGATCGATTGAGCTGCCGTTAGAAAAACTCAATAGAGCTTACGATGAATTTGTTCAGAAGCATTCGTTTTTGAATGATTCTGAAGTAGCAAATGTCATTGAAAATGAAGCCGACGGGCATATTTTAACGGCGCTGGAGGTTGATGAAGATGAGCACGGATTTAGGAAAGCTGAAGTATTTTTTGAGTCTTTTTATCGCGCGGCAGAGCGGAAGGTTGAAGACTTACCGTCGGCTATTCTGCATTCATTGAGTCTTTACAACCAGGTTGACCTTGAGTACATCAGCGAAGTTACGGGACTTTCTGAGAATGACGTGTTGTCTTTGGGTATCGATCAAGGAAGGTTGTATCAGGATTTTATAAATGGTGAACGCGTGGCGGTGACCAGTGAGGATTTTTTGTCCGGTGATGTGGTGGGTAGGATCAGACGTCTGGACGGAATTGATCCCTTGCTGTTTATCGGTGGAAAAGAAAGACACATGGAGGCGCTGCGCTCAGTGGAACCGGTACGTTTGCCTGTTGAGGTGCTTGACTTGCAATTGGGCGAGAGGTGGATTGATAAGGATGTCTATGAGGCGTTTGCGGCATCGCTGTTTAAGGTGAAGAGCAATGTCGTGTATATCAAGAGCCAAGATAGTTTTAGGGTTTCTCTGGAAGGATATAGTTCGGATGCTGCGAACAAATACAGCTCTCCATCGAGCGATGGAACGTACAATGGGAACAAGGTGATGGAGTACGCGATGCTTGATCTTGTTCCGGAGATAACAAAGTCAGTGGTTGATCCGGACGGAAACATTAAAAAGGTTGCCGATGTAGAAAAAATACGGCAATTCGAGAAGGTGGCCGAGGGCATTCGAAAGGAGTTCAAGTCTTTTGTGAGCGAAAATGCGGTCTACAAGGAAAGGTTGGAAGACAAGTACCATGAATTGTTCAATAATGTCGTGTTGCGTGATTATGATGGTTCTCACTTGACTTTTCCCGGGTTGAAAGGGTTTGAACCAAAACAACATCAGAAAGATGGAGTTTGGATGATTTTACAGCGAAATGGAGGGTTGATTGATCATCGGGTAGGAAAGGGCAAGACATTGGTTATAGCGATGGCGGCCATGGAAATGAAGCGATTGGGATTGGTAAAGAAACCAATGGCCTTGGGCATTAAAGCAAACACAGATGCGCTGTATAATGACTTTCGCAGAGCATACCCTCATGCGAAGTTGTTGTATCCGACTGATAAGGATTTTGAGAAAAAGAATCGAAAAATCTTTTTTCAGAAGGTGGCCAGTGAAAATTGGGATTGCGTATTGCTGACGCATGATCAATTTGGTAAAATTAAACAGTCCGTGGCTGTCACCAGAAGCGTGATTGAACAACAGATCCACGCGTTACAAGAGGACATGGATCTACTGCAAGGTGATAGGGGAATTGGGAGAAAGGAGCTGAAGGGATTGGAAACTAGGAAATTGAATCTGGAAGCGAAGCTGGAGGAATTGAGTTCTATGATGGGTAAGGATCATGATGTGGTTGATTTTGTGCAAATGGGCGTAGACCATTTGCTTGTGGATGAATCGCACACGTTTAAAAACCTCGCCTTCAGTACCAGACATACGCGTGTCAGCGGTTTAGGTGATCCTAAGGGATCACAGCGCGCATTGAATATGCTGATAGCCATTAAGACGCTGCATATCCACCATGGCGGTGATAAGGGGGTCACGTTCTTATCCGGAACAACGATAAGCAACAGTTTGAATGAGTTGTATTCGCTTTTTCAGTATATGAAGCCTTCTGAACTGGAACGTAAGCAGCTTCCTACGTTTGATGCATGGGCTAGTGTCTATGCTGTTAGATCGAGTGAATACGAGTATTCGGTAACAGGTGAAGTGAAAAGAAAGGATCGCTTTAGAGAGTACGTTAAAGTGCCTGAATTGGCACGTATGTATAGGGAGATGTCGCACGTGAATCATACGAAGGAGAATGAGCCGGAATTGAACAATGTGATGGTAACGCTCGATCCTTCTGATGATCAGTTGGCGTTTAATGATGAGCTGATTGTATTTGCTCGTTCCAGAGGTAAGGAAGGCAATGTCGGGAAGATTTATACCGATAAGGAGAGTACAGCCTGCATGTTGATTGCGACAGGTCTTTCTAAAAAGAGCTCTACGGACATGCGGCTGATTGATCCCTTGTATGATCGCAATGATCACGGGAAGATCATGAGCTGCGCGAGGAATATCATGAGTAAGTATAACGAATGGAATTACATCAAGGGAACACAAATGGTGTTTTGTGATATTGGGGTGCCTAATAAGATACAGGCGTTTAGTGTTTATTCGGAACTAAAGCAGGTGCTTGTTGAAATGGGAATGCCTGCTCATGAGATTGCGTTTATGCAGGATCATAATACTAAAAAGCAAAAGAGCAAGATTATTGAGGCCTTTAATAAGGGGAATATCAGGGTGTTGATGGGAAGTACGCAAGTACTTGGTACGGGAATTAATGGTCAGGAAAGAGGTGTGGCCATGCATAGCTTGGAGCTTCCTTGGAAGCCATCGGATTTGGAACAACGAACGGGTCGATTTATTAGACCGGGTAACTGGGCGGCTGTGAACCATTTAGGAAATAAAGTGGATCATTTTATTTATGCTACCAAAAAGTCCTTGGATGTTTTCCAGTTTCAGTTGTTGGAAACAAAGCAAAATTTCATCAATCAGATAAAGGACGCGTCGATTACCGATCGTCGGATAGATGAAGGATCAATTGATATTGAGGGGGGAATGAATTTTGCTGAGTATCGGGCTATGTTGGTGGGTGATGATAGTCTACTTGAGCGTGCGAAATTGGATAGAAAGTACAAGGATTTATTGCGGGATAAGGACGGTTTTCATCAGCGGAAAAACGAAGCAGCACTGAGGTTACAGGATGCTGAAAAGCGTCTTGGTGTAATTTCTGAGCGAATTCCGTTTATGGAAAAGGATCTTGCGATGTACTCAGGTCACCTGAAGGGTAGTGAGAGTGTTGAGAAGTTTGCATATTCAACGCCTCTAATCATCGATGGATTCGCAATACGCGATGTAAGGGAGGCCGGTGAGGCCTTGCTTTCGGAGCGTGAAAAGTTGCGAATTGGGGATGAGCGTCAAGTGGGTTCTTTTGGCTCCTTCACAATACACATGAAGCGATTGGCGGTTGAAAGTTATACGGGGTATGTTGAGGCTTCTGTCTATGTGAAAGGTGCAGGAGAAGTCTTGTATACGTATGGAAATGGGGTGTTGAGCGACGTGCCTGGCTTGGCGGGTAAGTATGTTGTCAATGCGTTATCTAAAATTGAGCCCTTATTGGATAAACAGAAAGAGTTGAGGGAAAATTTGACAAATGACATCGTTTCGTTGAAGGAGCTTTTGCTATTGGATCAGTTTCCGGGCGAAGGGGAGCTGCATAAACTGAGAGAGGAAATCGCGACGATTGATGCAAGGCTTGATAAGCAGAATGATGTATCAGGAACGAGTACGGATCACGAAATGTGATGATTTAGCAAAAGATGGTTTCTCCGTCCATTAGTCTATCAATCCTGTCCAAATCGCCTTCCTCGACTTCATTGTTGATGAATAATTCTTCATCGGAAAAATGTGTTCCTTTCTTTCCGGACTTTCGTAGTTTGATATAACGTCCGTAACTCCCTTGCCTAACGAGTACAAGCACTGTAGAAGTGTATCCTTTGCCGGTTCCGCGTAAGTTCATGTATCCTAGTGTTTGCATGTCTTAATGAGTTTGGTTGATTTTTAGTGGCGACATCTTCATTGTATCTAGGTTGATAAAGGTTCCTTGGTGAATCGTAAATCCTTCTTTCAAGAGATTCCATAAGAGTTTAGCAGCTGCTTGTGCTATCATAGAGTTGATAAACAAGTCTTGTTTTGAGAGTGCTTCTGCCATGGAGCAGCTGGGCCCTTGAAGTTCCTCGCTTTCATGTTCTTTTATGTTTGGATAGAGGGAGAGGATAGAGGGTAGTGCGGCATGACATTGGTACGATGAATCTTTTGGTTGGGTGATTGGCGAAACGGTTGAGAGTATTACCTGTCCGGATTGTTGCGTGTTACCACAGTCTATCCAGTAGTATGGTTTGTTTGGTGAGTGGTCGGGCGATTTGGCTCTCTTTTGAAGTAGTTGAGCTATTTCGAATCTAGCTGATACGGTGTCTACGGCCGTCAGTGTGATGTTGGACGTGTGCTGATGGTCACTAGTTCCATAGAATTCGGTGACAGATTGCCAAGACGTACCAAAGAAGGCATTGATGCGATGTATCAGTAGGTCAGATTTGGATTTACCAATGTCCGTTGGACTGAAAAGTTGCCTTCCGATGTTCGAGGGTGAAACAGTATCCGGATCATACAAGGTGACGTGTAGTCCTTGATGGCCAAGGGCTTTCAAGCTGTGGTTGATTCTGCCAAGCTGGGTGAGAAGGTTGGATCCTGTACCACCGGCACCAATGAGGCTGATTGTGATGGGATGGGCGCTATCGAGTAGCAAAGGATGTAGATAGTGAATATTCATAGTTTTAAGTCATTAAGGGTTATTGAAGTTTGAACAAGTTTCTCAAGTGGAAAAGGTTTCTTTTGAGTTATGCAGTGGGTTAAGGTTGTATTGAGGTTTCCATCAATGACATTGGTGTCGTTGAAGTGTGTGAATTTGGATAAAAAGAAAGCGTTTTCAACTGCTGTGATCCAATCTTCCCAATAGTTCGTTTTTAGGTTGTATTTGGCAGTTCCCATGCATACACTTTCGACGGTTAAGTTGTGAAAGGGCGCTTTGTATAGGGGACTTTCTGGAGTAAATGACGTTTCATCCTTTATGGCAAAAACACGTAATCCTTGCTCGTAGACAAAAAGTAGTGTAGGTAGTAGAATTTTTCCGTCAGGGATGCCAAGGGTTTTATGGAAATAGAGGGTCTTTTCTTGGGATCGGTGTATCCAGATAGCCCCTTTGTTGTTCTCTTTCTGGCTTACTTGTAGGATTGTATGTGGTATGAAGGATTTGAAGGTAAGAACTGTTTTTTGTTGCTTTCGTCCGGGTCTGTTTTCAAGAAAGCTGGTAAGATGGTCCAGTGAATTGGACTGTATGGGACGAAGGTTAATTAACTTGTTGTCACCGGTAGCCTTGATGTGCTTAAACTCTCCGATTTCCAGATAGTATTCGGGAAGTCCTTCAGACAACTGTTCAGTAAGTGAACTGACGTTCTTTGGTCTTTTAAGTTTGTTGATTATTAAGGCTGTTGTAGGGCTGTAATTCATTTGGAATTGTTCGCTAGTTGTTATCATTTGATTGTTGTTTGCGTGTTCTGAAATGTTGTTCAAGGTCATATATGGCTTGGCCATCGCTGAACCAAGCATAGAATTCATCAATAATTGAGTCTTTGGGTTGTAATAGGTCGTTTATCGTGTCTTCAGTAAGTACGATGCTGTCCATTAGTGGTATGCAGTTGTCGTTTCCCATGCGTTCGCTGTATTCATGTGAAATCCATTCACCTACTCGGTCATTGTAGCTCCAGATGAACCGAATATATTGATCTGGTAGAACCTCGCAATTGAGTGATTCAGTAGGTATGTGATGGTATGGATTGGCATGTTTGTCCATGTCAAAGCCTCTTTCGTAGATGTCATAACCTTTTAGAAACCATTCTTTCATCTGCTGGTACGCTTTCTGCTTTGGATGATAATCGAGTAGGTTGGCTTTGAAGGTTTCCGGCGTTCCCGGGATGGCCATGATTTGGTTATAGAGTCTCGGAAGTTTGAGTTTGTACGTTTGATTTAGGTATTCTATTAACTCTTGTTCGTCATCGATGTATTCTTGGTCACCACTTTGCTCGATGTCGTCCAAAATGGATTCGTGAATCATATCGACTGTGTCGTCGTTGAAGTCCGTAATGTGTAGGTACGAAAGTGAAAATTTGAGAAACTCCATAAACAGCGCGTATGCGCGTTTGTTTGTCTTTTTGATGTCATCGATGACTTGAATGTCGAGCATGGCACCGTGTTCGTGACACTGTTGGGCGATCGATAAAAAACGTATTTCAATGGTAGTGTTATACTCGATACACAGCAGATCGTCCGGGCGTACTTGTTCTAAAGACTCCAATAGGAAGGCGATTACATCTTGTACTGTTTCTGTTCCGATCCAATCTTTGTCAATGAAGCCTTTATAGGCTTTACAGAGTGAATAGAGTATAGTTGCTGTATTGTGTAGAT
>ERZ1066134.169-NODE-169-length-56631-cov-7.994220_pt1 | contig 56631 bp, 52 predicted proteins | sample MGYA00382781_ERZ1066134 | MGnify/ENA primary metagenome ERZ1066134 (study PRJEB33369, sample SAMEA5778364) | biofilm metagenome | biome: Industrial cooling water; feature: Water cooling tower basin; material: Biofilm | place: United Arab Emirates | collected... | reverse complement strand
GGAGATAGAACTCATGGTGTGCTGGCTCAATGAAAAAAAGCTGCAACCCAATGGAAAATATATTGTTCGTCACACCTCCAAGGAAGCCAAATGTATTGTGAAAAATATTGATTACAAGCTCAATATCAGCACGTTGGACAAAGTAGAAGACGATAAAACCATTGGCGCAAACGATATAGGTAAAATCATGATAAAAACCTCTTCACCACTTTTTTATGACGCTTACAAAGTGAATAAAAACACAGGAAGCATCATATTGGTAGACGAGTTTACCAACGAAACCGTAGGCGCAGGCATGATATTGTAATAAAAAGAAATGGCTGATAGGGAAAAGATAAAAGAGCTATTGCATGCAGAATTACACGAGTTCTCAGTAATAGCTTTTTTGTTCGTTTCAACTGCCACAGCTATTGGATTTGTATTGTTCCAACATAATTTTTGGTTATACAATCTTAATTTACTAATTTTATGTCCAATAACAGTGTTTTTTATTTGGACTTTATATCTGTTATTCTATAAATACTTTACTATTAAACGTCTAAAAAGCTTCTTGTAATGCTTACAATAGTAACGATTTTGGGTATAATTGCAGGTGTCGCCTTGTTTCTGTTAGGTCCAATGATGGTTTATGTAGAATTGAAGTATAGCTATCTAAAAGATTTAAAATAAATCTTGAAACGCATCGCTCTTTTCCCCGGTTCTTTCGATCCTTTTACGAACGGACACCACGATATTGTGGTGCGTGCGCTTTCTATTTTTGACGAAATAGTCATTTCCATAGGTTATAACACCCAAAAGAAAAGATATTTTGAGGTGGAGTTTATGGCTGAAAAAATTAGAGATGCTTACAAAGAAAACAAAAGAGTTTCTGTGGTGATTTACAATGAATTAACATCTGAATTAGCACGAAAGCACGGTGCACGATACCTTTTGCGTGGGCTGCGCAACACCACCGATTTTGAATATGAAAACGGTATAGCACAAGTAAACAGGTATCTGAATGTCGATTTAGAAACTGTTTTTTTGATTACTTCGCCTCAATATGCAGCTATTAGCTCGTCTATTGTGCGTGAACTCCACAAATATGGAGCAGATACATCGCCTTTTTTGCCTTATAAGTTGTAGGAGTTTTCAAATCGATAGATATTAAAAATCATACCCCATAGTTAAATAAAACGTAACAGGTCGCACGTTGTAGTCCAAAACACCCCAAGCGATGTCTATTTTTGTATAGTAACCGGCAGCACGGGTGCGGATGCCAAAGCCATAGCCTTGTAAAAATGGATTTCTATAATTAGTAACTACGGCTCTGAATGGGGTGTTTTCTATCACTTGGGTATTAAAACTATTTTCTTCACCAAAAGGATTTTCTCCCGACCACGCTGTACCCACATCGTAGAAGCCTGCTATTTGGAAATTCCTTAGGAAATTGGATTTTATCTGTCTTCGAATAAGGTATTTGATGATAGGCCAACGAAGTTCTGAATTAAACAATAAAAAGTTGTTTCCAAACAATTGGCTAAAAGGAAATCCCCTCAAATTGGTCACATACTCGTTAAACAATAAATCTGAATGATTTCCAAGCGATGAATTGGAAGCGATGCCAATGGGATTGCCATCGCCTTGGGTGTTGGTGCGATTGAATAGCCAATTGTCCATACCACCCAACAAAAAGTTTTTTCGCCCATTGCCAATAAAAGAACCTGCAGAAAAGCGATTGGCCCAAGTCAAATCTTTGTGAATGCGTGTGTAATTTCTAATATCGGCATAGAATTTAGTGAAATTTTGATTTTCCGCATTGGTGGCTATTTGTGTAGTAGCTCCAAGTTTAAATCGAGTACCCTCAATCATGTTCAAACCCCTATTTCTGGTGTTGTCAAAGGTGATTTCAAAATTATAGCCCAAATAATTGGTGTAAACGATGGGAAGCGCTATCCCTTGTGGTGAAGCAAAATAGTTAAGATTTACAAAGCGCAAATGGCCATAATATGGTGTGAGGCTCACTCGCAGATGTGGGTTTAATGGATATGAGCCTGTAAATTCGAGCTTTTGCAGCCTGTATTTGTGGGGACCATCACCTGCTATCCAATAAAGTGCGTCTTTGCTATAGCGTATTTTATAGTCAAATCTGTGTTTTAAATACTCATATTCCAGCCACATGATGCTCGTCCTGAAATTTAGCACGCCAAAAAGCCCTGCCGTGATGCGGTGATTGGTCATGATGTCGGACATGCTGGCCATGGCTTGAATCCCTGTGCCTCTCAATGGGTCTACTCGCAAAGTTGAAGTGATGTTGTCGAGACCAAAATCATTTTTGTAGCGTATGGGAGAAGAAATATAGAGTTCATTATACCGAAGCTTTACTTCCAGTACCTTCTTTTTGGGTTTTTTCAAATTGCTTAGCGTAGTATCCAGCCCTTGCGATATGGGTTGCGAATTGGTTTGTGCCAATGGATTGAGCTGCTGTCTGTTAGCAAAGTTTTTTTTCTCAAATTCAAACACATAGTTGTCTATGTCTATCTCCAAAGTATCGGTTTGGGGTTGGCTTTTTTTGCGTGCTTGTGAAAGCTCATAACGGGTCACCACAGGGGCTTTATTGGCAACTGTAGGGGCTAATTCACGGGCAGTTTTGTAGTCATAAACCATATTGTCAAACATCATTTGTCTCGATGTTTTGGGTAAATCTTGAAAATGGCGATTGAAATTGAAATTGGTGTCCAAATAAAACCTCCGTTTCCCCCTTATATTCATCAAATAAGCCAAATCGTTGCTTTTGTCATTAATATCAAACGATAGAATGCTCTGTCTAAAGTTTGTAACAGCTACGGGAGTGCTGTTCAACCCATTCATTTTATAGAGTTCATACACTCCGTTTTCATCTGAAAGGAAGAAAATTTGTCCATTTTTATTCATTTTAGGGCTAATTTCATTGTATTTGGGGGTGTTTACCAGCCTGGTAGCCAACACTTTGTTGCTATCAGTGTTCACATAAAATATGTCGTACTTATATTGAATTTTACGAAAATCAGTTTTTTGTTTGGGCTGGAGTGTATCTGTCATTCTATTGGAACTGAACACAATTTGTTTGGTAGATTTGGGCAAAAACTGTGGGTGTCGGTCGTCATACACATCGTTGGTGATAGGCGTGACGTTGTTGTTCCGAAGGTTGTAAATAAAAATATCGCTTTGCCCCAAGAAATTTTCCCCACTCAACACAATAGTGGCTCCATCTTCTGAGAAATTAAAATCATTTACCTGCCTAAAATGCTTATAAATACCCCTATACGTTTGTTTATTGGTATAAACTTTGTAAACCAAGTTTGAAAGCTCCAGCTTGAGTCGGTCTCTGCCTGAGCGAAATTCTTTCTTGATATCATAAGTCATGAGCCGCATTTTGTCTTGTCGCACGATAACAGCACCTATTTTATCGTTGTTCCGCCAGGCCACTACAGGCAAATCGTAGTTAATTTTTTGGTCAAAGGTGCGATAGCCGCCTCTGTATAGCGTGTATTTTTTACCCGTTTCCAAATTTTTCACCAGCACTTTATATCTGCCCCGTTTGTTTTGGACATATGCCATTCTGCTGCCATCCGGGCTCAGTTTTATGCTGCCGTAATAAGTTTCGTCTCTGGTGCTTTTGATGATGTTTTGCTCTTTTGGCGGTGCAGAAAGGGTGTCGGCTGCCAAATTGCTTTGCTCTTTGTAGTAGAGCTTCCATTCTTTCAAAAACTGCTTGTATTTGATTGAAAACAGCTTTGCAAAGGCCTTTTCATAGTTTTTCATTTCCTTTGTTTCAAATAATATATTGCTCACCTGTGCTCGGCCGTAGCGTTCTGTGATATAGTTCCAAATAGAATGCCCAATGGTGGCAGCATCTTCGCCTGTAAATCGATTGGGACTTTTGAAACGCTTCGTGGTAAACATGTCCCTGATTTTATCATCTGTTTCAACATTCCAGCCAAAGGTGATGTAATCTACCAATCCGCTCAAATACCACTCCGGCAGACTGAAAAAATAAGTGCTTTGCAACACTTCTTTAAATGTGCCGGAGAACATCAGTTCATTAATAATCATTTGGGCGATACCCTTGGTGATTTCGCGCTGAAAATCGGTTTGTATGCTGTTGAAAGCCACTTCAACACGGTTTTTGAGAAACACCCGATAGCCACCGATGAATACATTTTGCGTAGAAAGCCCGATATTGCTCTGCAATAAATCAGAATGAGTGGCATATATCACCAACTTGATGCGAGAATAGGGTGCATAGCCAAGAAAATCAGCTATGCGTTCATATTCATTTTCTGCATAGTTGGCTGCCCACACAGCAGCATTTTTGCTTTGGGGATAATAATAAATATCGAAATTGTCGGTACTGATAACACTCCACTGGAAGTTTTGGTATTGAATGCGGTTTTTGCCGAACGGGTCTTGGGCCGACTGCCCCCACACCGACATGCACGAAAGTAAAAAAACAACCCAAACCTGAGCGAAACGATTCAAAGCGAAGTATAAAACGTAAAAATAGCTTTTTTAAGGTTTCAACACAGAAAAAAATGTGGGTGGTTGAAAAAGAAGTACATTTCGCTTGTTGGTGAAAAGTATAACAAGGGAGAGAGTGGAAGACCAGAGGCAATAAGCCGAAAAATATATACATATAGAACGTCTTTAGTTGCCTAAAGACAGCTTATATTATTGTTTTGCAAACTACAAACAGTAAGGGCAGGTTGCCAAACTAATAGTGAGAAAACGCAAATTCACTAGGGAAGAACAAATCAAATAATTTATTAAGTAAGAGTATAAATTATTTTAAAACTATAAATATCTGAATATCAATTGATTATATTAAAAGTATTGTTAATATGATTTTTTATTTTACCTTTGCAAAAAAATGTTGATAACAATAAAAAAACGCAAAAATGAAAAAAGGGGATATTTTCAAATTAGATGAAAAATATAGGTCAAAGTATAGAAAAAATTTCTATAAACATCCTTTTGTGTATTGGGAAGCGGAAGATTCTGATTGCAGAGCAATAATGCTAACTACATCAAACAAACCGGAGTTTAATAATATAGAATTAAAAAAAGAATACTTTAAGAGTGGATATGAAATTGAATTTGGTAAGTCAACTGAGAACCCAAAGTCATACATAGCACCACTGTATCTACTAAAGGATATTAAGCTTGAACACTTAGAATTTAAAGGCGAACTTTCTAACGAAGGAATAGAATTTATTTCAAGTATTTTTAGTAAGTTGAAGTATACAGACTGGGGGACATACAGCAAAAAAACTAAGCACTAGAGGATATTCCCTTCTATCAGTAGTTTGCGAAGTAATTTTTATAGCCCAATACGTTCCAGAAATTTTTTCTTTTACAATCCAAATGTAAGCCCTACACCTACTACAATCCCCCCAGGCTGAAGTATAGCTATGAATTGTCTAGCAGAATTATCTATTTCAAATCCACTAGTATTGCTTTTAACAGCAACATTTTTAATGGATTTTCCACCTATAGGTATAGCATAGCCTAATTCCAAGTGTGCACGGCTTTTTCTACCTAACTTCCAGTACCTAAACCAAGACAAATTGACACTATAGGCAGGTTTGAGTTCAAACTCTACAGTTTCTTTTGATTTTGTTCCATTGGGATATGTCACATCTACTGACTGTTTGTAGCTAGAAATGCCCGTTCCATACTGAAAACTAAGTCCAAAAGCTGATTTTAAGGGATAAGAAAGATAATATTTTGTTCCCAAAGTGAGTTTTGTTCCCCATGTGCTTAATAATCCCAATCCTAGGTTTAAAGTAAATTTATCTACCACTTTAAATTCAAAATTAGGGCCTAATAACCCTGTAGGACTATTTATACCTGTACCAAAGCCCAAATAAAATTTTGGTATATCGGGGTTACTACTTCTGATATTACTTGAATTTCCTGTGGAAGGGAAATATGTTGTTCCATTATTTTGTTGAGATGTAGCAGTGTTAAATGCTGCCGTAAAGCATACAAGAAGTGCTATTAAAGTGATTTTCATGGAGAAATAATATGTTATATGCAAAAATAATCCCTTAATTCATCACCTCCAAAACTGTTCTGAAAAATAGCACCTTGTCGCCAAAGTTTTGAGAGGCCATGAGCTCAAATTTGTGCATAAAGTCATTATCGGACACGCTTACGTAGGTAGCCGAAGGCATGGTAAACTGCACAGCAAATGTGTTGCCATTTTCTTCGTCTTCGGTGAGTAGGCGCATGATTCTATTGTCGGTAAAGTATCCTGTAGCCATTACTTCGGGTACATATACTTTTCTGAGCCATTGTACCCAATCGGCCATTACAGAGGGTTCTACATTAAATGTTTGATTAATTATAATCATCGAAATTGATTAAAAAACTCCCTGATTTAGGTCAAGGAGTTTCGGTGTTGAGGTATCTAGTATTTGTCTACAATGCTGCAAATGTTGGAGAAAATCTCTTCTATTTCGCCTATGCCGTTTATTCCTGAATATTTGCTTTGGCTATTGTAGAAATCTGCCACAGGAACGGTTTTAGAGTTATATTCTTGTATGCGTTTGCGAATGAGATTTTCGTCTTGGTCGTCTGCACGGCCTGAGTCTTTTCCTCTGTTCAAAAGACGTTTTACTAGTTCTTCTTCAGGTACCTCCAAAGCCACCATGCCTTTGATGGGTGTGCCTTTGGCATTGAGCAATTGGTCTAGCGCCTTGGCTTGAGGCACAGTGCGAGGAAATCCATCAAAAATAAACCCTTTTGCCGAGGGATATTCATCCATTTTATTGTCTATCATATTGATAACGACTTCATCAGGCACAAGCAAACCTTGATTCATAAATTCTTGTGCTTTAAGGCCAAGGGGGGTATTATTTTTTATCTCCGCTCTCAAAATATCGCCCGTAGAGAGGTGTACCAGTTTATATTTAGCTATGAGTTTTTCGCTTTGCGTGCCTTTTCCTGCTCCCGGAGGCCCAAATAATACTAAGTTTAGCATTTTGTATGATGTTTAGTGATAAGGTATTGCAAATCAACACCCAAAAAACATAAATCACAAATGGTAATAAAGCTATTTGCTTAAGGCTTTTCAAAAAGGCTGCGCAAGGCTATTCTTTTCATTGCGCCATGGTCGTGCTTTATTTGCATCAGTGCTAAGCGAATTTCATAGGGTTCTGAATGAAAGCATTTGTTTTCCTCAATTCCTGTAACAGGCTCATTTTCAAGCTCATTTAGTGGACAAATGTCTCTGTATTCTGTGTTTTCCTCTATCCATCTGAGTGGCAATCCTTGCGTACGACACACATAGGGACGGGCATCGTAAATTCTGCATGCCCCTGTGTTGTCTAGAAAAGCACATGCTCCGGCCTGATGTGGATATTCTGTTTTTAAAAATTGTGAATACTTGGTTTTAATGTTTTCAGCCTCTATTTCAAAAACCGTGATGTCGTCTACACAGCAACTGCAACAGCCTTTTTTGCATTGCAATCGCCCTATATTTTGAAGCGAAAGTTCGTTGCATTTTTGGTCTAAATCTGTGTAAAAGGTTTCTAATTCGGTCATTTATTATGTGTTTGACGAGATTTTATTTATCAAAAACCAATGATTGTGGCAACATCAATAAAAAAGGAAGAGATTTGGAGTAATCTAATTGTTCATAGAATAATCCCAATCTGGATAAATTTCTGTAGTAGGCATTTATATTTTTATAGTAAAACTTTTCAGATTTAATGTACCAAGCTCTTTGACCTAATTTTTCTGCAAGAAACCATTTTTCAAGTAGCCGAGAAATACGCCCATTTCCATCCCTAAAAGGATGAATATTCACAAATGCCAAATGAATATATGAAGCATAATAAAAAATCTCTTCGATTGATGTATCTTTTTCAATCAGAGTTTCCAATTCATCCCAAAAAATATCGTAAAGCTCATTTACTAACCTTGATGGTGCTGCTTCGTATTGAATTTTTCCGGTTTTATGTTCTAATACAAGCATTTCAGTATTTCTAATTGTTCCACGCTGTACTTGAGGTAAGAGGTGGGCTGTGATTAGTTTGTGTGCATTTAAAAAATTAGACTTATTAAGATTGTTTTCATTGGCAAAAAGATAAGCTTGATACAAATCATTTGGTTTTTCTGTCAATTCAGGTAAATATTCTGTATCAAAAAGTTTGTGTTTTACATAACTATCTACTTCCATTTCTTCTCCCTCTATTTTAGAAGATGACATTACAGAAACTGAAGTATAAAATGTGAAGCTATGTGGTTCTAATTCTGTTTGTTCTATTGCCAAAAATTCTTGTTGAATATCTATATCTAACATAGATTTCCAAGTATGGAAATAATCATCTTTGATTAATTTTTCACGCATTTTGTTTATATAGTTGAATAAATTTAAGACTTTTTTGACAGAAACTATGATGTTTAAAAAATATTCAGCTCTATCTCTTTGTCGGTTTATATTATAGTCTTTAACTTTTAAGTATTCATTGTCAATATTTTAGCAAAAAATGTAATATCCATAACAAATAGATATATTTCTTGTTTCACCTAAACCCTTCTTGATACTCCTCTATATCCACCTCTATATCTCCATATTTGGTATTTACCTCTATTTTCAACGGAATGCGCTTTTCATCCGCTGAAATCCACGTTATTATAGGGTTTTCGCTTGCCAAAATGCTGTTTTTCGTTTTTGGAACAATAGGAGAAAATTTATAAGCCTTCATTTTACCTATTTTGGTTCTCAATTTGTCTTTCCCCAAATACTTCAAGGGTATGCGATAGGTAGTGTCTTCTAAAAACACAGCAAAGCTAAGTGTATCGTTTACCCTCATGCGCTCGCCTCTGTCGGTTCGAAGGCTAAAATAGCCGCTTACCAAATCTTGGGCTTCTTTGGGTATATTGAACGATTTTATCTCGTAAGCATTGTTTTCTTTTCTTCGGGCTACCACAGCTTGGTTGGTGGTTCGTTCAAACTCGGTAGTTTCAAACAAAGTGTAATTATTTTCTTTTTGCTCTCTTACAAATTTGTGGCTCATTTCAGTGGTGCTGTCTATGTAGCTCACCCAAGTGTCTGTAATTTTAGCAAAAATGCCTGCCACTCCGGTAGTACGAGCCACTATTTCGGCTCTGTATTGAATAGTTGTGCTGTCTCGCTTGGTTGTAAACGAATCTACTTTCACCACCACTTCACCGGCTGTGATGAAGCCATAGCTTACATTATACTTAATTTTCTCTCCTTTGTATATATTTTGAGAATGCAGGCATAAGCTACTTATTATCAATATGTTAAAAAATATAAATCTCACTTTTCGGAAAATGATTTACAAAAGTAATCTATAGCATAGCAGCTTAACTGCCCCGATGGACCGTTTAGAAAATAATCGCAACCGTGGGTAGCGTAGGGAAACGACAATAAGTAATAAGGTACTCTAAGCTGTTTGAGCTTTTCTATCAAATGCAGATTGTGCTCGTAGGCCACCATTTCATCTCTTTTGCCGTGTATCATCAAGATGGGAGGCATGTTTTCATTGGCATTTTCTACTGTGGAAGCTGCGTGAAAATTGGCTTTTGCTTCCTCATAAGTTCCACCCAAATAATCTTCCAACACTTTTCTTGAGTCCATGATTAAAGGATTTCCGGGCAGAGAGTAGCCCCACACCATGTCGTGAGGTGTATAGATAGATATTATGCCTTTTATTTTGTCTTTTCCCAATTTTTCAGCTGCCAAAGTGGCTATTTGTCCCCCAGCAGAGCGACCCAATAAAAATATATTTGCAGTGTCTACATTAAGTCCTTCGGCATTTTCTACAATATATTTATACACATCAAAAACATCATCGACAGGGGCGGGAAAAAGATGTTTTGGGGCTAAACGATAGGTGATATCTATTACCACATAGCCCAAATCGGCCAAGTGCTTGTCAAAGTTCACAAACATTTTGTTGTCGCCCGAAGACCATGCTCCGCCATGTACCGAAATAATGCATGGCCTTTTTTTGTGTTGAATATTTGTTGAATAATAATGATCAAATGATAGAGAAATATCTGATGCGCTCTTGTAAACGATACTATCAGTTATAACATGAGAGTAGTTTTTGTTGTAGTAAGACTTATTAAGTTCAAATCCTTCATAGTCAACATGCTGCGCTTCTCCAAATGCGCTTTTTAGTTGATATTTTAAATCACTAGCCATAGATTTGGCATGAAAAGTGGGCAATAAATATAAAATGATTGAAAATATTGTGATGATACTAAAGAATGTATTAAATCCGGTTTGAAGGAATATGAGGGTATATATCAGAAAAGTGATAAAAGCAAAAAAAAGACCCAATTCAGTAACGCCAATGGTTAATTTCCAAAAATGATATTGAGGGGCGGGGAGTAATACCAATAATGAAAAACAGAAAAACAGCAACAACAGTGCTTTTGACACCAGTTCAATCATTTAAAAAGGAGTAGCAGATACAAAGGTAATACAATAACATATTCCATTAAAAATAAACTACATGATATTCTAGCCTTTTCAAAAAGCTAGAATATCATGTAGTTGAAATAGTTTTCAATTAATTTTTTACAACCCTAAACCTTTTTTCAAGTACGCTAAAGCTACTTTTGCTGCATCTTCGGCATTGGTTTTGTCATATTTTGGGTTGCTTGGGTTAGCAAAAGCATGGTCGGCTTCGTAGGCTTTCACGGTTATTTTTTTACCTACCGATTTCAAATCTTTTGAAAATTGCTCCACTGCTTCTTTGGGGATAAAGCTGTCTTTTAAAGCATGAATGTAAAGTACATCAGAGTTCAAACTTTTCATTTTGGAAGCATCTTTTTCGGGAAATCCGTAGTACATCACACAGGCTTTTGTTTGCTTATCACCCAATAGTGCCGATTGGAAAGACCAGCTTCCACCCATACAGTAGCCCAAAGTGGCTATTTGGGCATCTTTTCCTATTAAATTAATAGCACCTTTTACTATGTTCACTGCTCTGGCGGCATCCATTCCACCCATGAGTTTTCCGGCAGTCTCGGCATCGGTGGCTACCTGCCCGTCATACAAGTCTAGTGCATATACATCTACATTGCCAAGCGATTTTTGAAGGTTTTCTGCTTCGCGTTTAATGTGGTCGTTCAATCCCCACCATTCGTGTAAAACAATCAGTACCTTATCGGTTTTTTGTTCTGATTTTATTACAAATGCCGATGATGTTTTTCCATCAGGTGTGTTGTAGGTCACCATTTCTCCTTTTTCTGCCTTGTAATTGATAGGTTCGGGAGCTAAATGGGCATCTTTGAAATCAGCTCTTGCCGTAAGCAAGGCAAACTGCGAGTGTTTTGAAGGAGAGGCGCAGCAAGTCTTTACCTTTTGCGACTGTGCATGAAGTTGAATAGTGGCAATGGCCATTATCAACATAGTTTTAAGTATTTGCATCATTTTATTTTTAGGTTTATTTAAAAAGTAAAAGGAAATAACCTGTAGAATTACAAATAGTTACAAGCTTATAACTATTTGCATCTTAATAGAAGGATTTTTTGTTTGTTACCAACTAATAAACGGATAATTTTCAGCGAAATCAAAGGCTATTTTTTAATTATAAGCTTCTGTATTTCTACTCTAGAAAGTTTTGTGATTTTAGCGATAGTATCGAGGTCAAAGCCTTCTGAAATCATATTGTTAACAATTTGAGTATAAGCATTTGTCAATACTTTTCTTTCTCTGTTTATTCCATCGGCTTCTCTCATGGCAGCATAGTCGTATTCCTCCAATTCCTGCTTTGTCCAAGTGTGCATTTGGGCAGATTGATAAGCGGCCTTTAAGCCATCATCTTCTATATTGTCGGGCAATATTTCTAAATCCTCGGCATATTTTATAAAATAAACCCATTTGTCAACGATAGTATCCAGTTGGCTTTCGGTTTTATTGAATTTTTGGAGCTCGATAAGATTAAATTCAAAGTCCTTAAACAGATTTTCACCCGTTTCTGTATCAGTAGTAATGTGTTTGGATAAGTAATTGGGATTTTTAGAAATATTGAAATCAAAAATTCCAATAAAAATAATGGGACGAAGTTTATCGTAATCGTCTCCACGTTCTATTTGTGAGGTGTAGCCCTTAGCTAGATAATATTGCAAGCGTTTTTCGAGTCCATTTACATCGGCAACTTGCATTTCAATGATATACTCATTACCATTTTCATCTTTTACTTTTACATCAATGATGGTAGCTTTCAGGCTTTGAATGATGGGCATTTGAAAAGGGTTTTGAATCGAAACTTCTTTTATCTTAGATTCTCCTTCCAATTTCAAGACAGCATTCAAGAAAGAGATGAGAATAATCTTCTTATTTTCATCTCCGAATATTTTTCTAAAAGCAATATCGTTTTTAATGTCTGCAAATTTCATAAAACAAATATAATTTTTTGATTGCAGTTACGAAATATCAATCTAGGCAAAAAATGAGTATGATTCCGCAAACTATTCATTGCATCGGCCAAGCCTCACCACGCTGCATTGGGTAGAGGTTAATTCTATTTTACCTGTCCAAAGGCATTTCCCATCGGCAGAAGTGGCAAAATAAGTATATGTGCCGGGTTGCCTGTCTGCAACGAGCACGGAAGCTTCAGCATCTCCGCAATCGTAGTTTTGCTGTGTTGAGGCCAGATTCCCTACCACATCATCTTCATTGAGAGTGACCGTAATGGGAAGTTTAGCCGCATTATGGTCACGGGTGTAAAAAATAATTTTGCTGTTGGTGCATGGTTGAAGATTGATTTTTTGAAAACCTCCCAAACTTAGGGTGCTTTCGCCCGTCCAAACGCAACCTGTGGCGTTTCGGGCATAATATTTATATTTTCCGGGTCTTCGGTTTACCAACACCAAATCTGCATCCGATGCAAAATCAGGGGTAGAAGCTCTGCCATTTCTTAGCACAAATGTTTCATTACCCATAATGATAGTTATGGGGTCGGGCGAATTGTCAAGGGTGAAAAAGCCTATATTTCCGTCTATTGGCTGTAATCTTATTTGCACGGTAATATCGATATTGCCCGGCAGCTGTTGTATGGTACTGTCGTAGCGCACATTCAGCATAGTCACTTTTCGTTTGGGGTCGGTGTACATCACCAACAGATAATAATTTTTCGTAGGGTCAATATTTACAGCAGCATTTCCGGCAGAGCTCAAAGTGCTGTCTACTACATTTGTCGGGGTTAAAAAATTTTTACTTCGTTCCCAGTCATTTAAGTTGTCGAATAGATACACCTTTGCACCATTCACATCTTTCATACTATCGTCTTTCAACACAAATTTCAGCGTAGTAAGTCCTGGGGCTACATTGTCTCTGTTTCTACAGCCATCAAAAAATAAAATAAAAGAAATACAAACTAAGGCGGTAGAGAATCCTAAGGCTTTTTTTGAAATTTTATTAAAAAATGAAAAGAATCTTGCCGAAATCATGCCACTAAATTAAAACATTAAATACTGATAAGCAACATGAGGTAAATTGCCTTTTCATTTCTCTACTCAATTTTATTTAAGAATAAATACTAGCTCCTATGCATAACGGCTATGTAAAAACCCTATTTTTGCGCCCCAAATCATCTATATAAAATGATAAAAGTAGCCATCTTTGCATCAGGTTCAGGGTCAAATGCCGAGAATTTAGTTCAATATTTTTCAAAAAATAATGATGTAAAAATAGTTTCTATTTATTGCAATAATCCCCAAGCCTTTGTGATAGAGCGTGCTAAGAAATTTAACTTGCCTTGCCACATTTTCAATAAACAAGAGTTTGTAGACGAAGGAAAAGTATCCGGTTTATTAGCCGAAGAAAATATTGATTTTATCATATTGGCAGGTTTTTTGTGGCTGATACCCAAGTGGTTGGTGGCCAAGTATCAAAGCAAAATCATAAATATTCATCCGGCACTTTTGCCAAAATATGGGGGAAAAGGCATGTATGGGCATTTTGTGCACGAAGCGGTGAAGAAAAATAACGATTCTGAATCGGGTATCACCATACATTTTGTAAACGAGCATTACGATGAAGGGGCTGTGATTTTTCAAGCTTCCGTAACTCTTGACTCAACAGACACGCCCGATACTATTGCCCAAAAAGTGCATGGATTGGAATATGAATATTTTCCTCAAGTGGCAGAAAATGTAATTCACAAAATATTTAAAAGTTAAATTTTGTGAAAAGTAAATTTTTGTATATTTGCGGGCTGTTTTCAAAAGTAACTTAAACCTTTTACGATTATCGCAAACGAATTTCAGGGCAGACCCAGGCCGTTTCAAGGCCCTAGAGGACCCAAAAAAGAAGAGCCTTACAACATTAATCAATACATCCGTGCGCCACGAGTGAGGGTTGTTGGTGAGAATATAGAGCAGGGTGTATTCAACCTAGCCGATGCTTTGAAATTGGCTCAGGAACAGGGTTTGGATTTGGTAGAAATTTCTCCCAATGCCGACCCACCGGTTTGCAGAATTGTAGATTACTCTAAGTTCAAATACGAACAGAAGAAAAAACAGAAAGAGCTGAAAGCAAAAGCGCAAAAGTCTGTATTAAAGGAGATTAGGTTTGGTCCTAACACCGATGATCACGATTTTGACTTTAAGTTAAAGCACACTATCAACTTCTTGAAAGACGGCTCAAAGGTGAAAGCCTATGTACAGTTTTCGGGTAGAGAAATGGCTTACAAAGAGAGAGGAGAAGTGTTGCTGCTTAAGTTTGCCCAAAGTTTGGAAGAATATGCCAAAGTAGAGCAAATGCCGCAGATGGAAGGTAGAAAAATGTTGCTTATGCTAGTGCCTAAGCAAAATATCAAAAAGTAAATCCAGCCCGTGAGGGTATTATTTATATTGTTTAACTATTAAAGCAAATGCCAAAAGTAAAAACCAATAAGTCGGCTTCTAAGCGATTCAAAATCACAGGCACCGGCAAATTAAAGAGAAAGCACGCTTTTAAAAACCACATCCTTACAAAAAAGGAAACAAAAAGAAAGCGTCACCTGAGTGCTAAAGCTATTGTACATCCGGCCGATATGCCTAGGATTTCAATGCTTTTCAGAGGTATGTTGTAATCATTGCTGCGTAAAGCAACGATTAGGTTTAAACTAATGTTCAACCCGATGTGTGGCAATAAAAGTGTGAAATATCACCGCCTAACGTCAAAAACAAAAATGTAAAAATGGCTCGTTCAGTCAATTCAGTAGCCTCTAGGGCAAGAAGAAAAAAGGTAATGGATGCCGCCAAAGGTTATTTTGGTGGTAACAGCAGAGTATACACTACTGCTAAACACAGAGTAGAGAAAGGTCTACAATACGCTTACCGCGATCGCAAAGCGAAAAAACGTGAATATCGCGCACTTTGGATTCAAAGAATCAATGCAGGTGTACGTGAGCTTGGTTATTCTTATTCAGCATTTATGGGCAAACTCAATGCCACTGAAATAGAATTGGACAGAAAAGTGTTGGCCGATTTGGCAATGAACAACACCGCTGCATTCAATGAAATCGTTAAAAAGGTAATGGCTTAATGTTTGAATGGTATAGATAAATCACTTTTAGTGTATATCAAACCTTTTAATCTTTATAGTTATATAAAAATATATTATTCATTTTCTGCATCATTGTTCGCTAAATATTAGTTTGTAAAATTCAATTTGGGTTCAAATGTTTTTTACTTCAATATAAATGTGTAATTTTGCAGATTCTAAAGACATAGTAAAATGTATTTGACAGCTGAATCAAAAAAACAAATATTCTCAAAATATAGCCCGGCTAAAAAAGCAACCGATACAGGTTCTGCCGAGTCGCAAATAGCTCTTTTCACAGAGAGAATCAATCATCTTACAGGTCATTTGTCTACAAATAAAAAAGACCACTCTACCAAACAAGGTCTTTTGAAATTGGTAGGTAAAAGAAGAAGATTACTGGATCACTTACAAGAAACAGAAATTAACCGATATAGGGCTATCATTGCCGAATTAAATATCAGAAAATAATTACTTAGGAATCCCGCTCTGAGTGCGGGATTCCTTGTTTTTTTCCTTAGCCGCCTAATTCGCTGTTTAAATAAAACAATTATCGCTGTCACAACCCACCCGCTGTAAAAAAATTATCCCGCTGTTATGTATAATATGCTGCCCAATCACAAAGTGAAAACTTTCACAATGCCCGATGGTACTGAAATTTCACTAGAAACAGGAAAATTGGCCAAACAAGCCGATGGTTCTGTGGTTTTAAAAGTAGGTAACACCATGTTGCTTGCCACCATGTGTTACGCTCGTGAGGCCAAAGAAGGCGTTGACTTCTTGCCTCTCACGGTCGATTACCAAGAAAAATATGCGGCTTTAGGTCGCTTTCCCGGAGGTTTTTTCAAGCGTGAAGCCAAGCCCTCTGAATACGAAATTTTAATAAGCCGATTGATAGATCGTGCCATCCGACCTATTTTCCCTGACGATTGGCATGCCGATGTGCAAATTATGGTCACGCTCATTTCAGGCGAGAAAGAAACCATGCCCGATGCTTATGCGGCTTTGGCTGCCTCTGCTGCCATTATGGTTTCAGATATTCCGTTCAACGGTCCTATTTCTGAGGTGCGTGTGGCACAGGTTGATGGTAAATTGAAAATTAATCCGTCTACATCAGAGATAAGCCGTGCAGATTTGGATTTGATAGTAGCCGGTTCGGCCAAAGACATAGTGATGGTGGAAGGTGAGGCCAATGAAGTATCGGAAGAATTGATGTTGGAAGCTCTTGCTTTGGCTCATGAGGCTATAAAATTGCAATGTGCTGCTCAAAAAGAATTGGAAGCGTTGGTAGGCTCTACTCAAAAAATCGAATACAGCCACGAGAAAAATGATGCTGAATTAAAGGAGAAGCTCTACAAACTGCTTTATGATAAAGTATATGCCCATGCCAAAAAGTGCAATGCCAATAAACATGAGCGTAGCGAGGGTTTTAAAGCCATAATAAAAGAATATATAGAGTCGCTACCTGAAGACACGACAGAAGATATAGGTTTGGTAAAAAAATATTACCACGACATAGAAAAAGATGCAGCACGCAATTTGGTGCTTGACGATAGAATAAGGCTTGATGGCAGAAAGCTGGATGAAATCCGTCCGATATGGACAGAAATCAGCTACTTGCCATCAGCACATGGTTCAGCAATCTTCACACGTGGCGAGACACAATCGCTTACCACAGTGACTTTAGGTACAAAACTGGATGAGCAAATGCTGGATGGCGCCATGATAGCAGGCACAAGCAAGTTTATGCTTCACTATAATTTCCCCGGATTTTCTACCGGTGAAGTAAAACCAAACAGAGGATTGGGTAGGAGAGAAGTAGGGCACGGAAACTTGGCTCACAGAGCTTTGAAAAAAGTATTGCCTGCCGAGAATGAATTTCCTTACACTGTAAGGGTGGTTTCAGATATTTTGGAATCAAACGGCTCTTCTTCTATGGCTACGGTTTGTGCGGGTTCGTTAGCACTCATGGATGCTGGTGTACCTGTGAAAAGTGGGGTATCGGGTATAGCAATGGGTTTAATAACAGACACTAAAACAGGCAAATACGCTGTACTTTCTGATATTTTGGGCGATGAAGATCACCTTGGCGACATGGACTTCAAAGTGACAGGTACTTCAAAAGGTATCACTGCTTGCCAAATGGACATAAAAATTGATGGTTTGAGCTACGAAGTGTTGAAAGAGGCACTATACCAAGCTAAAAAAGGACGTGCACACATCTTGGGCGAGATGAATAAAACCATCACAGAGCCAAGTGTGGAACTCAAGCCAAGTGCGCCTCGTATCTTTACTATTAAAATAGAAAAAGACCAAATAGGAGCCGTAATAGGGCCTGGTGGAAAAGTGGTACAAGAAATTCAGAAAACCACTGGTGCTACGATCACTATTGAAGAAATAGATAATAAAGGTGTCGTAAATATCTTTGCTGTAAACAAAGATGCACTTGATGCTGCTGTGAAGCGTGTGAAAGGCATAGTAGCTGTACCCGAAATAGGAGAAGTGTATGAAGGCGTGGTGAAATCTATTCAGCCCTATGGTGCTTTTGTAGAGTTCATGCCCGGTAAAGATGGCTTGCTCCACATTTCAGAAGTGAAATGGGAACGCCTTGACAAATTAGAAGGTGTGTTGGAAATAGGTGAAACTATCAAAGTGAAATTGCTTGAAGTAGACCCTAAAACAGGTAAATTCCGTTTGTCAAGAAAAGTATTGCTTCCAAAGCCGGAGGCAGCACCCCAAACACAAGCATAAATCATAGAACATAACGTTAAAATTATTTGTTAAACTCATAGTGTACACTGAATTAAAGGTAGATGAGGCAACTAAAAATAAGTAAACAGATTACCAATCGTGAGAGCCAGTCGCTCGATAAATACTTGCAGGAAATAGGCAAAGTAGATTTGCTTACCCCTGATGAAGAAGTAGATTTAGCGAAACGTATAAGAGATGGTGACCAATATGCGCTAGAAAAACTCACAAAAGCGAACCTTCGTTTTGTGGTTTCTGTGGCAAAACAATATCAAAATCAAGGCTTGTCGCTAGGCGACCTTATCAATGAAGGTAACTTAGGTTTGATAAAAGCTGCACAGCGATTTGATGAAACCAGAGGTTTTAAGTTTATCTCTTATGCCGTATGGTGGATTCGTCAGTCTATTTTGCAGGCATTGGCCGAGCAGTCGCGTATCGTGCGTTTGCCATTGAACAGGGTGGGGTCTTTGAACAAAATTTCAAAGACTTTCTCTGAACTGGAGCAAAAATACGAGCGAGAACCTTCGCCCGATGAATTGGCAGAGGTGTTGGATGTGTCTACATCTGAGGTAGTGGATACCTTGAAAATATCAGGTCGCCATGTATCGATGGACGCGCCTTTTGTGCAAGGTGAAGAAAACAGCCTTTTGGATGTATTGGCGGGAGACGATGACGAAACACCCGATATGGGCTTGGTAAACGAATCGTTGAGGAAAGAAGTACAGCGCGCATTGCATACACTCACCCAGCGCGAGGCCGATGTGGTTACACTTTATTTTGGTCTCAATGGTGAGCACGCCATGACATTGGAAGAAATAGGGGAGAAGTTTAACCTCACCCGTGAGCGTGTGCGCCAAATCAAGGAAAAAGCTATCCGCAGACTACGTCACACATCAAGAAGCAAAGCTTTAAAACCCTATTTGGGATAATACAATTGGAAATATGTATTTTAAAGAGCCATTCGAAAGAGTGGCTCTTTTTGTTCTTAGTAATAAATAATTGTAATTATTTTTGTATGAAATTACATTTAGTATGAATTTAAAAACTGGAAATTTAGGCTGGGTATTTTTTGTGAGCTTGATCTTTATAAACTTTAATACTTCCTATTCAAAACCTAGAAAAGTAAAGTTTGGAGACATAAATATTTCTGATTTTACAGATGAAAGCTATAAAAAACTGGACTCAACAGCTAGTGCCGTAGTTTTGTATGAAAAAGGGCATGATGAGGTGAAAGTAGATGGTACAACTAGATATAGACATTTGAGAATAAAGATTTTAAATAAAGGTGGATTAGAATATGCCCAAACAATTATTAGTTATTTTAAAGGCTATGAAACATTTTCCAAATTCAATGGATGTACTTATAACTTAAATGGAGATTTGATAGAAAAAACGGAAATTAGTAAGGATAATACATTTAAAGAAAAGGTTATATATGATTTGACGTATAAAACAATAGCATTTCCAAATGTGAAAGAAGGCTCTATTATAGAATTAGAATATAAATTATATATTCCTCAAATTAGGCCATACTTTGATTGGGTATTTCAATATGAAATTCCTGTTTTGTATTCTGAGTATAAATTTGAAAGTGAAACATTTAAAAAGTATTTTATAAGTGAATTGGAGTTTTTAAAGTTTGTAAAAGGTGACATAATGAATCATACAACCTTTTATGCTGATAATCACTTTATTTTAGAAAATTTAAAACCTTTGCAAAAGGAAATATACACAGGAGCAAAAAAAGATTATGAAATATCTATACAGTTTATTGCGAAAAATACACTTGCCAATTGGGGTAAAAAATCCGGTACTTGGGAAGATCTTTGTGAGAACTTAATCAATAATTATTTCAAAACATTTGAATTTGTTCCAAATGAAATTAAAAATTCACTAAAGCCATTGTTGACAAATGTGGCAACTGAAAGTGAGAAATTAGATATTATTTACTCTTATTTTCAAAAGGGCTTTAAAGTAAATGAATTCAAGTCTGCATTTAAAGAAGAGTCGTTTTCCAGAACAAATCAATTGAAATCAGGCAATGTATCGGATATTAACATGCTTCTTTTACAAACCTTAAAAGAATTTGATATAGAAGCCTATCCTGTGCTATTAAGTACCAAAGACAATGGAAAAATATTGAAATCCATGCCTATACCTTATAATTTGAATTATTCGGTGGTAGCAGTTAAATCAAAAGAAACGGGAGAATATATACTATTAGATGCTACAGATAAAGATATAAAATTGGGTTATCTGCCCGAATATGCTTTAAATGGAGAAGGATTGATAGTGAAAAAAGTTCCAGAATGGATTGATTTGAGCGGAAAATCAAAATTTATAGAAAAGAGAAGTATAACAGTGCAGTTAGATAAGTCTATATTATCAGTAGAATGTCAAGATAAATTGCAAGGCTATGCAAACTTTATTTTTTCAAAAAAAATAAGAACAAATACCCATTTCATTGATGATTATTTTAATGCCTATTATCCTACTTGGGAAGTCAAAAACACTACCTTAACCGGTAATAACAAACTTATTTTAAAATATTCTTTACAGAAAGATATAAATAATTACGATCGGATTTCTTTAAGTCCGTACTCAAATATGTATTTTGATACAAATCCTTTTGTAGATGAAAATAGAACTTTACCTATAGATTTTTCATATAAACATGATGTTATTCTGGTATATAATATCAATTTACCCGAAGGATATAGAATAGAATCAGCCCCTGAAAATATCAATTTGTCAATGCCGGATAACTCTGCTAAATTCTCCAATCTAGTTAAAGTGGAAGGAAATTCTTTGCAATTAATTTATAAATTGAAAATAGACAGAACTCTTTTCTTTGTAGAAGAGTATGATTCCTTACGAGAATTTTTTTCAACACTAATTAAAATTCAAAATCAAAAAATTGTTTTTACTAAAATCTAGCTTTTTTATAAAGCGTTTTTTCATAGTTCCCTTTTTATTTAGTAGTGTAAATGTAAGTGCGGGAAATGATTTTTCTGTTTCATTCATACCCGATTCTATAAAAGAAAATGCGGATGTAGTCACTCGAATTCATACTACCAAGGTTTCTGTATTATCTACACAGAACTATGAAGTGGAAACAGAAGAGGTATACACTTTCCTCAATCAAAATGGAGAAAAAAGTAAATTGAATATTATTAGAGAATATTATGATTCGTTTTCACAAATAGTAGATATTGATGCTACCATATATGATGCGTATGGGAATCAAATTAGGCATTATGGAAAAGTAAAGTTTGATGATGTTATCGCGTTTGATGGTGCGTCATTAGTCTCTGATCAAAGAATGCTTGTGAAGCGAATAGATTATGGAATTTTCCCCTATACCATTTCTATAAAGAAAAGAATCAGAAGTAAAAATGGCATGTATTATCCCCAGTGGTTTCCTATTAGTGAGTATAGAATGGCTTTGATGAAAAGTACATACAGTATATCCATTCCTGAAAATATTATATATAACTACAAAACATACAATTTACGAATTGAACCAACTATTGAAAAGATAAAAGGTATTGAAACTAAGATTTTTAAAATCGAAAATATCAAAGCCATAGATGATTCGCCTTTGGAAAAACTAGATAAAGTAGTTCCCTATATGCGGATATCGCCAATTGAGTTTGTTTTAGACAAATACAAGGGTAATTTGAAGAGTTGGAAGTCTTTTGGAGAATTTATCTGTTTGTTAAACGAAGGAAGACAAGATTTGGAGTTGTCTGATATTAGCAACATTAAGAAAATAGCTGATTCTGCCAATTCCATCCATGAAAAGGTGGATTTACTTTATAGATATATGCAATCTCAAACACGCTATGTAGGTATCCAGCTCGGGATAGGCGGATGGCAGCCATTTAATGCAAAATATGTACACAAAAATAAATATGGAGACTGTAAAGCGCTGTCAAACTACATGATGACATTGTTAAGTGTCTGTGGTATATCTTCCTATTATACGCTTGTTATGGCAGGGGACAATTCTTTTGAAGTAGATACTACTTTTCCGGCAGCGCATTTTAATCATGCTTTTTTAATGGTTCCAATAGAAAATGACACACTTTGGCTTGAATGCACTTCAAACACTTATCCGACAGGCTTTAAAAACACTTTTACAGATAACAGATATGTTATGGCAGTTATTCCCGGATATGGTGGCAAAATATTGAAAACGAGAAAATTAGATTTTAAAGATAATTGGCTAAAGACTACAACTAAGTTTTCTAATACAGAAAATGGGAATACTTTTTGTAAAATTATTTCTTTAAAAAACGGTCAGTTTTACGATTATCCCAATTATTTAAAGTATCATTTAAATAGTAACGAGAAAAAGGAGTTTTTGAAATCAAAACTTGAGCTTAAAAATTTCACTATCAAAAATTATGATATTGAAGACAACAGATTAGCACATCTGATTACAGAAAAAATTGAATTAGTTAACAGCAATAGCTATATAAATGATAATGGCAGTACTATTATAAACCCAATTTTCCCTTTTCGTCCATACCTTTTTGCAAATAGAGTAAGTAAAGGATTTTTCATAAAAAGGAACTATTTGGTTGAAGATTCCTTAGTATTTACTTTAGGAGAGCGAGCCAAAGGTAGAGATGTAAGTATTAAGAATATTTCTGAATACAAATCTTTTGGCAATTTTGAACTTAAAGTAGAGCAAAAAGATGCTAATCTAGTCTTATATCGGAAAATACAAATTAATGCAGGAGAATATAATACTGATATATTTCAAGATTATAAACGGTTTTTTAATAAACTCATTGCTGAATCTCAGGAAAGCATTATTTTAAAGCAAACAAAGTTTTAGAATAGCTTTTATACTCCCTATACACCACCTTCACAAAAGCTTTTATAAATTTAAACTTTTGCATGTCGCAAATAAGCTGTTTGCGTGGAAAGTTGAGATATACTTGATGTGGCAGTTTTTTTAGATTGTCGATTTGCACATAGCCTATCGCAACACACACTATTGTAATGGCCAATAGCTCTTTTGTTTTTATTTGTGAGAGCAAAATTTGTGTTTTTTCGTGATAATAAGCTTCAAATTGTGCCAAAGAGAGGCTATTTGCCAATGTGGTTATTGATTCTGCTGAGTCGTCATACACATCAAGGGCATCGTCTGCCAGCTGAAGCACTTCACCAAAGTTGTACAACGTTTGTTTTGAATCTTCTGAAAGCTGTGTGTTTACCATGGAGGCAAACAGTAAAAATGAATAGCCTGCTTTTTCTGCGGTAATACAAGCCAATTCGGCCATGCTCAAGTCTCCGGATAACTGTTGCATGCTATTTTTTTGTGCGACTAGTACTTTGCCAACCAAAGTTTCAAAAGTATTTTTATCTACAATGGTAAGTAGTATGTCACTTTTTATTTCTTTTAATTGTTCATTGTAATTTTCGTTGTTTTCGGTAGCCGCATCTTGAAGCGTCCAAAACAAGGGGAAATAAAAAGCATTGAAAATATTTCTTAAACTCAGCCTTTTATCATAAAATCTACCAAACCAGTGAATAAATATATAAGTAGAAAGAAGGTTTTTGAAAAAATGGCTTTTCAGTTCTTTTGTGGCTAGATATTTGGGGTTTGCATATTTTTTTCTCACAGGGCTAAAATAAAATACCAGCGGCAGCCATAAATGAACGGCAAAAAATAACCTTGCCAAATAGAAAATCAATGTCATAGCCATCAGTAAATCACACAATTATACTCACTCTTTGACTACGCTCAATGCATTGCTTAAACCTTTATCTGCGTAGGTCACAACGATAATTTTATACAAAATGTATTTAACAAAATGTTAAATACATTTTGTATATTTGTACAGTTGATTATAACTATAAAATGCCTTAAAAACATGGAAAATCCATTTCCTGTGTCGAATTATGTATCGCCTGAGTACTTTTGTAACCGTGAAAGTGAAGCCAATTTACTGATAAATAATATAGAAAATGGCATACATACTACACTTTTTTCTATAAGAAGGCTAGGTAAAACAGGCTTAATTAAGCATGTTTTACAAAAAATGTCGAAAGAAAAAAATACAGATTGTATCTATTTCGACATACTTTCGACACAAAGCCAAACAGAGTTTACCACACTTTTGTCTAACGAAATCATCAAAAAATTCCCTCCTCAGAAAACGGTGGGGAAGAAGTTTATAGATGCCATTCGCTCCTTCAGGCCAATGCTTACTTACGATGTATTGACGGGAACGCCCGAACTGAGCCTAGACATTGCCTCAGATAAAGTGAAAGAACGCAGTTTGATGGAAATATTTCAATTTTTAGACAGCAGAAATAAGCCTACCGTAGTAGCCATCGATGAATTTCAACAAATTTTGCATTATAAAGAGAAAAATACTGAAGCCTTATTGAGAAGTATCATGCAGGAAATGCGCAATATTCGGTTTGTATATTGTGGCAGCCATCAACAGATGATGAACGAAATTTTCAATAGTGCCAAGCGGCCTTTTTTTGCATCATGTCAAAACATGTACCTTGATAAAATAGCCATTGAAGACTACAAACCATTTATTATAAGGCATTTTGAAGCCCAAAAGAAAGATATTACCGATGAATGTGTAGATTTTATATTGGAATGGACTTGTGTACATACATATTATACCCAATATGTTTGCAACAGGGTGTTCGCCTCGGGTATGAAAAAAATTAAGCTGCAAGATGTGCAACAAATGTGTTTTGATATACTAAAGGAAAATGAGGCAGTGTATTTTCAATATAGAAACTTGCTGACCGATGTACAATGGCAGTTTTTGAAAGCTTTGGCCAAAGAGACGGAATTAATACAACCTTACAGTGCCGATTTTATTTTTAAATACAAATTGGGTGCTGCGGCTTCGGTAAAGCGTAGTTTAGACGCATTGCTTGACAAAGAGATGATTTACTATCACCAATCTGCCCCTGAGCCGTTTTACGCTGTGTACGATAAATTTTTGATGCGATGGTTACAAAGGGGATAAATTTTATATCCAAACAAACCAAAACATCATTTCTGGTATTATAATTGAATAGCAAACTAGAATCTAAACCCGTTTTGTTTTAATCATTATCATTTTAAAAACCAATTTTATGCATTGGGGCCGTTTCATTTGATGCGTTTTATATTATCAGCTTTATTATTGTTTTTTTTAACTTCAATTTCATGCTTTAGCCAGTTTTCTGAGAAGCAAAAAATGGTCTACACGCAAATAGCATCTTTAGAATTTGATTCAGCAAGTGTGTTGTTGGCAACCGATAAAGACATAAATGCACCCCATATTTTACTTCAAAACTATCTTGTAGCCATAAAATTGCTTCTTCACGACAATAAAGACGAGTTTAAAAAGCTAAAAAGCCGTCAAGATGATTATTTGCAAATCATCAACACTTTAGATGACAATGATTATATAACAAAATGGGTGAGGGGAGAACTCTATTTGCAGTGGGCTCTTATCAAAGGCAAATTTGGAGAGCAAGTAGCCGCTACAAAAGATGCCTATACCGCCTATCAGATTTTTAAAGATTTGGAAAATGAATATCCTCAAAATGTTTTACACAAAAAGAATTTGGGTTGGATGCACATGATGGCAAGTTTGCTGCCCGGTAAAATAAGATGGCTAGCCAAAATGGCCGGGGTCACGGTAAATTATTCACTTGGTTTCGAGCAATTATCAAAAGCTGCTTACACCCCAAACGATGTGCAAGGCGAGGCACTGCTTTTTAAAGAGTGGACCGATGTATTTGTTTTTAAAAACCAAGATACTGTTTCTAGCGAATTGAAAAGATTTATTCAATCCCATCCATATCATGAGTTGGCTAAACTTTTAGAAATAGTGATTCTTAAAAAAGGCAATCATAACGAACTCATGCTGAGCGCAATAGAGAAAACAAAACTAATGAAGCAGCCCTATTTGATATATTTAAAAGCATGTGGTTTAATGTATAAAGCTCGATACGATGAAGCAATTGATGCTTTTAAGCTTTTTTTAGAAAAATATCATTATCCGCACTACAGCTACGATGTGTTTCTCAAGCTGGCCTTTATTGCCCATATCTCAGGTGATAATGCCACGAGAGATAAACTTATCGAAAAAATAGCTTCATTGCCTAAGCCTGATTTTGAACAAGATATTTATGCTCAAAATTTTGCTATAAAAGGCGTTTTTCCGGCCAAAGAATTGTTGATAGCACGATTGTATAGCGATGGTGGATACATGCTCAAGGCTGATTCTGTTTGTAATACGATAGAACTTTCGCAACTTTCGCCTTCGGAAAAAGAAGAATATTATTATCGAAAAGGAAGAATAGCAGAACAGCTCAAGAAAAATTCAGATGCAATGGAATGGTACGAAAAATGCATCAATAATCATGTAGAAGGAAATTACTTTGCACCCAACGCCTGTTTATTCAAAGGTAAATTATTGGCTAAAACCAATAAAAAGGAGGCAAAAGTGTATCTCAAAAGAGTATTTAAGTATAAAAACTACGATTATAAAGAGAGCATAGAAACCAAAGCCGAAAAAGCATTGGATGAGTTGTAGGCTCTGTCTACAAACGCATGGTTATTCCTTGTTTACTCAAATAACTTTTCAATGCGGGAATTTCTATTTCTTTAAAGTGAAAAATACTGGCTGCTAATGCAGCATCGGCTTTGCCTTTGGTGAATACATCGGTAAAATGCGCCATAGTCCCTGCACCGCCCGAGGCTATTACAGGAATTTGTACCGATTCGGATACCAAAGCAGTGAGTTCACAAGCAAAACCTTGTTTTACCCCATCGTGATCCATAGAGGTGAGCAGTATTTCGCCTGCGCCCAAATTATAAACCTTTTTCGCCCAAGCCAATGTTTCGAGTTCGGTGGGTGTGCGTCCGCCATGTGTGTGTACAATGTGAGAGCCGTTTACAAACCGTGTGTCTATGGCCACTGTCACAAACTGGCTGCCAAACTCCTTGGCCAAAGCTTCTACTAAATCAGGATTTTTTACCGCAGATGAATTTACCGATACTTTGTCTGCACCGTTTTGGAGCATGATAGAGGCATCTTCAACAGAAGAAATGCCACCACCTACTGTAAAAGGAATGTTTAGTTCGCGGGCTACATTTTTTACGAGCTCGGCTAGCGTTTTGCGCTTTTCAACTGTGGCTGTAATGTCTAGAAAAACCAACTCATCTGCGCCTTGTTCAGCATAAATGGCAGCTAACTCCACGGGGTCACCGGCATCACGAAGGTTTTCAAAATTTATTCCTTTTACGGTTTTTCCGTCTTTTATGTCAAGGCAGGGAATGATTCTTTTGGTAAGCAATTTTGGGGAATAGAAAAGTGGTTTTATACAAAAGCTAAAAAAGACTTTTTGATATATTTTTAGTTAATTTTAGGCTTATAAAGAGAAACCAAAACTACAACAGTATCTAGGGATAATTTGATTGTTATTTGGTAATCATCCATTTCCTTTCAAAAAAAACATAAATCTAAATAGCTAGATATGTGCTTTGGGATTGTATAAAGCGATTGAGCCAAATACATAAACCGCATAAGCACATGCAATAAATATGATAGTATAAGCGACTAATTGCATCATGAGTCTTTATTCATTAATTGTTCTATTTTTGTGTGTGTTTTCAATGTTTTTTTCAAAACAAATAGAAATATTGATATTACTGAACCTAAAATTAGCATATACAAAACACTATTCCAAAAATTATTTATTTGGATAATAGCTCCAATTCCAGTTCCTAAAGCAATTAATAGAATGATATAAGTAGTAAATAATTGTACTAATAAGCTCGTCTTTTTCAATTTTTCATCAGTTTTATCACAGAAGTTTCGTTTGGCCCTGCCAACTTCACGAAATACAAGCCTTGAATGAGGCTTTGTGAGTTCAGATTCAGCATGTTTGACATTTGGGCATTTTCTATTTTCTGTTTGAAAATAGACTTGGCTGATATATCATAGATTTCAATTTCAAAAGTTTTTCCCACATCATCAGGATTGAGTACCAACATCAGCTGTTCGTTTGTAAATGGATTTGGATATATGTATTTATCTGAAATCACTAAGTGGCTTTTGCCCATAGAAAGAAGCTGTGCCTTGAAAAAATTGGGTATACCATAGCCCATTTTATTTTCAGGATTACTGGAAAGTGAACCTGAGCGCCTAACCAAATTAATGATTTGCATATTGGTGTAGCTTGGCAGCGATTGCCATAGTCCGGCCACCATTCCCGTGAGTACAGGTGCTGAAAAAGATGTTCCGTTTCCGGTGCTGATGCTTCCATTAGAATAGCCTAGTGTAGCAGAAACACCTTTGGCTACCACGTCAGGCTTTATTCTGCCATCAACTGTAGGCCCAAATGAGCTGAATTCAGCTATTTTCCCATCGCTATCAACTGCGCCAACCGTTAAAACAGAATCTGCATCTCCGGGCGAAGATACGTAAGGGTCTATTTTGCTACGGCCTCCATTTCCAGCACTGATTATTGAAATCATTCCCACACGGGCTGCCATAGCGGCTGCTCTAGAACTGATGGGCTTTCTGCCATCACGTTTTTCAAAAGTATTGTCTAGTCTAGGGTCGTCAAATGATGAGTAGCCCAAAGAAGAATTGATAATATCCACACCCAAACTATCGGCTTTTTCTGCTGCGATGAGCCAATTGGCTTCTTCTACCGGATATTCGCTTGCGCCATCTTCGGTGCGGAAAAGGTAAAAGGAGGCTTTATACCCTGTGCCTATCAATTTGCCTTTTGAATAACCCGCAATGCAAGACATAACATTGGTGCCGTGGTCTGAGCCAAAATATACATAGGGTTTGTTGTACACAAAGTCATATGTTCCTAAAACCCTGTTTTGTTGAAATACGCTATCGAGGAAGCTCACTTTGTCGGCATTGGTAAAACCACCGTCAAAAATGGCAATGGTGATTCCCCTGCCGTTGTAACCCATTTTGTGCATTTCGTCTGCACCTATTTGGCTCACTTGGTTGAGCGAGTTGCCATAATCGTTTGATTCAATGTTATTCTTTTCGGTTTTTTGCTTTCTACCGCTTGAATTTTTAGCAAAAATGGTATCAGAAGTAGGTTTTAACACATCTATTTTGGAAACAAAACCAAGTTTGGAAGCTACCGTACGGATTTTTGAAGTATCACGTACGTATACATAAGCCGCATTGAACCAACGAGAAGTGTACCACACATGAAAGCCCAGTTTTTTCAACGAGTCGCTGTAGGTTTTGGTCACAGGCAGGTCTGAATACCGCACAGGAATCCCTTGTCTTTGTCTGCGCTCGATAGATTTTTGAGAAAGAAATTCCAGTGGTTTATCCACAGAATAACCATTGTTTGCCTTATCGGTAAAATAAACAAGGTATTTCCCTTGTGAAAAGGCGGAAAAGGTTGAAATTATGAGTGTAAAAAGTAAAAGCAATAGGGTCTTTAGCATAAAAATTAGATTTTTTCGAGTACATCAATGACAATCTTGTATCAAGGCTTTTGCATTACCTCAGAATATCAATCAAAAATATCCTTTTTTAGCATTCGTTTTGAATGATATATCACAACTATGTTAATTTTTGATTCATGTTTAATATATTGATACACTATTCTATATTGTCCCACTATGAGTTCTCTTAAATCTTTTCTTTTAAACTCAGGAACTACTCTACCAGATTCAGGGAATAATTGTAAGTATTCTACTTTTGAATAAAACTTGGATACTAGCTCTTTTGCATACCTTAATGAATCTTTTGAGATATAATTTGCTATTTCATCAATACTTTTGATAGCTTTTTCAGTCCAAATTACTTCAACCATTTTTCCAAACGATTATATGCCTCTTTATGAGTCGTGATTTTACCTTCCTCAATATCAGATAATCCTTCTTTCACATTTTTTACAAATAAAACCTTGTCAATAAGCTCATCTTCGGTGAAAGTATCAGGAAGGTTTTCCAAAGTCTCGATTAAGTCTGATTTTTTCATTTCTCATTACATTTAAGACAGTAAAATAATTGTATTAAAATAACTAAACATTCCTACAAATCAAAACTCTTTTCTATCCATCCTCCGCCTATCACGTCATCGCCTTCGTAGAACACGGCTGCTTGTCCGGGGGCTATGGCGTTTACTTTGGTGAAAAACTCCACGTTTATCTTGTGGCCCACTTGCTCTATCATTGATTCTGTGCCTGAATCTTTGTAGCGCACTTTTGTTAGGGCTTCCATTTTTCTACCTTCTATAGATTCATATTTTTGCATATTGAGTTTCCCCACACGCATTCCGTTTCTGTGCAGCTCATCAAAAGTGCCAATTACCACTTCGTTGGTTTCTTTCCTGATTTCGGTGACAAAAGCCGGATAACCGAGTGCTATTCCTAAGCCTTTTCTTTGGCCAATGGTGTAAAACGGATAGCCTTCGTGCTTGCCTAAAACTTTTCCATCGGTAGAAATGAAATTTCCGCCTGCCACTTCTGCCTCCAGTGTGGGCACTCTGCGCTTTAAAAAGCCTCTGTAATCGTTGTCGGGCACGAAGCATATTTCATAGCTTTCCGATTTGTTTACCAAATCAAAAAAACCACGTTCTTTTGCCATTTCTTTTATTTCAGTCTTTTTGTATTTGCCCAGTGGCAACATGGTGCGGCTCAGGCTTTCTTGCGACACGCCCCAAAGCACATAAGATTGGTCTTTGGCGGTGTCTATGCCTTTTGAAATCACAAAACGCTCGTTTTCTTTTCGAATACTTGCATAATGTCCTGTAGCAATAAATTCACAGTCCAATTTGTCTGCTCTGCGGAGGAGCGCATCCCATTTGATATGGGTATTGCATAGTACACATGGATTTGGCGTACGCCCTGCTATGTATTCGTCAGTGAAATGATTAATCACATAATCGCCAAACTCTTCTCTGATGTCTAATATATAATGCGGAAAGCCTAGATTTACGGCTATATCTCTGGCATCATTGATGCTGTCGAGGCTGCAACAGCCTGTCTCTTTTTTGCTGCCGCCTGCCGAGGCATAGTCCCACGTTTTCATGGTCATGCCTATCACTTCATAGCCTTCATCATGAAGCATCACAGCGGTGAGTGAACTGTCGATACCGCCACTCATGGCTACCAATACCCTTCCTTTTTTCGACACTTTTTTATCTTTTTATTGTTAATAGAGCCTATTTTATACAAATCGGCCTACAAAGATAACAAAAAGTGAAGCCCAAAGTTCCAGGGTGAGTACGTAATGTGTATTTGTTATTTGCTGCTGTTTAATATTTCTGCCAAGTGCATCACTTTGATGGGCTTTTTCTCTCTGCGAATGATGCCTTCTAGGTGCATGAGGCAGCTCACATCGCCTCCGGTGAGTACTTCTGCACCGTGGCGCTCATGGTCGGCTACTCGGTCTTTGCCCATTTTAGCAGAAACTGCTTCTTCGCTTACACAAAAAGTGCCCCCAAAACCGCAGCATTCATCTTTTCTATCCAAATCTATCAATTCTAAGCCTTCTACCATTTGAAGTAATTGACGCTGTTTTGAGTAATCAGGACCGTTGATTTCGCTGCTTTGTGCCAAACGCATCCCTCTTTGTCCGTGGCAACTGGAGTGTAGCCCTACTTTGAAGGGAAACTTAGCATCTATTTTTTCTACTTTCAGCACATCGGTCAAAAATTCTGATAGATCGTATACGTGCTTTGTAACATGCTTTACTTCAGGCGTTTGTTCAAGTATATAATAATGTTTTTTTACAAAATATACGCAACTGGCAGCCGGAGCCACAATATAGTCGTAGTCTTTAAAGTTTTCCACAAAAAGTTGTGCTGCACCAACTGAATCTTTTTCACAACCCGAATTGGCCATTGGCTGCCCACAGCAGGTTTGATTGAGAGGAAAAGATACTTCACAGCCCAATTTTTCCAACAATTCGAGTGTGGCTACGCCCACATTGGGGTAAAATTGGTCTATATAACAAGGGATAAATAAGCCTACTTTCATTTGGTATAAATGCGTATCCCTCAAAATCCGGAAATAGAATAAGAGGTTAATACGATATTTTGGTTTTTAGTCGTAGCAAAATTACACAAGCAATAGTATAAACAAAATTTCTATTATAAACTGCTTAGGGTAATTGAAAAATGACAAGATATTTAGGTAAGAAACGGAAAATAAAAAGAGGACTTTATAAAGCCCTCTTTTGTGGGTTTTAAGGTAAAACGAAAGAAACTACATTTGATCTCTTAGGGTTGAGAGAAGTGTAAACTCGTTTGTTTTTGTCGTAGTCAAAGTAGTCTCCATGTGATTTATAGTAGTTGACACCGTAGCCTACTACATATATTGTATCACCTGAGTTGAAATGATTATAAAGTATTGAGGCATTTGATATTTCTACAACAACATTTGAGTCACTAACAAATCCTCTTTTTAAAGAATATTCATAATAATCGAAATATGTTTTCGAAGAAAAACTTAGCCCATCTCCATCATATTGATAATTATTGAAATTAACACTCGAATCCGTTGAAAAAAAGTATTTCCAATTTTGATAAGGGATGCCATAAGAATAGTTTGTCCCTGATTCAAAAAAGTTCTTTGTGGAATTAATTATTTGAAAAAATGAGATATCTGAATTATAAAACAAATCGATTGCTTCTAGCTCTATTTTACATTTTTGAGCCAAACCATAATATGGATTTCCATACATTCCTCCATAAAGTGCATTATCATCTTGAATATTTACCCCAAAAAACTTTTGCTCACCATATCCATCTTTTGACACTACCACATTGTAGACACCTGTTGGTACACCTGTTATAGTAAAATACCCTTTATCGTTGGTTAAAGCTTGCAAATTAGTATTTTCTATCCTTACTAAAGCACCTCCTGTCACAGAATATAAAGGAACATGATGCTCTGTTCTTAAACTAATAGGTTTGGGACCGGACAATATCTCATTTACATATCCGCTAATTATGTGAGACTTTATGGGGTATGGATCGCCATTCTCTCCTTTCGAGCCTTGGCATGAATACAAACCCATTGTTACTGTCAAAATCAATATAACATATGTATACTTCATAGCTTATTCAATGGTTAGTTTTACAATATTGGAACTTACATCATTAGCAGGATTGGGGATATTATTTTCAAAATAATAACTAGGAAAATCATTTCCTCTAGCACTGTAAGCCCTAAAATACAGGCTTTTTCCTTTATATTTTTTGAGCAAAATCTTCTGAATTTGAACGGTCCCACCACCTTCTAAGTTTTGTTTGGACAAATAACCTGATGATGTGAAGTAGTTTTTATCATAGTGTTCAGTATTATATTCAGTACTGTAATAGCGATTGTAAAGTTCTATCTTTTCGTAATTATTTATGCTCAAATCGCTTTTTGTGCAGGCTAAAAGCATGATTACGTTAGATGGTTTAGTTATTCCTTCTTTATATTTTCCTGTTATACTAAATACATAGAAGGCAGTATCCGATTCGTTTATTCTTGATAAACTGGTAATTTCAGTACTCGACTTTTTAATTAAAGTGAATTGTGGACCTATATTAGGCGCATTACCGCCACCATAATGTTTGAAAGATTCAGCCAAAGCCGTTCCATATCCTTCACAAGAGGCTGAAATTTTATAATTACCACCCGGTAATTGAGAAAAAAAGAAATTTCGGTCGTTGTCTATTCCTGAATTGCCGATACCTTCAATATTAACCGATACTTTCTTATAGTCTACATGAGTATTCGGCAATCGATAAGAGCCGTCTTCCTCAATTAGTTGCACACTTCCTTTTAAATCTCCTTTCAAGGCATCACCCGGGTCGCCTTTTTCGCCCTTACAAGCGGCTAAAATTAGGGCTGTGCATACCATGGCTACAGCCGATTGAATCATTTTCTTGTTCATAAGATTTATAGTTTTTACATATTTCTTTGTTAGACAACATTTTTTCTTCAAACGTTACAAAAAAAGTGAAATTTTTTTTCAGAAAAAATGTTTTCATCTTTGTGCGATGAGGAAAATAGCTTTAATCATACTATATCTTGGACTTTATTTTAAAGGATTCTCACAGTCTTTTGGAGGCTTTCCTCCTAGCTTTAAATGGTACAAAATTGAAAATGCCACTACCACGGTAATTTTCCCAAAAGGTCTTGAAAATCAGGCTACTAGAATAGCTAACTATTTAGAATATCTTGACGAAAACCACAGGCAGTCTATCGGAGATAAAAGACGGTCTGTTGATGTGATACTACAAAATAATTTTATTCAACCAAATGGCTTTGTAACCTTAGCGCCTTTCCGTTCTGAATTTTTTGTGTCACCATCGCAAAATAGTTTTATGTTGGGTTCTTTGCCTTGGCTCGATTTGCTTGCCATACATGAATACAGACATGTAATGCAGTTTACCAACGGCTTGCGTGGTGCTTCTAAAATATGCTATTATTTATTTGGTCAGTTTGGTTGGGCTTTTGCTACCGGATTGGCAGTACCGGACTGGTTTTGGGAGGGCGATGCTGTGGTCACCGAAACGGCATTATCAAATCAGGGTAGGGGACGTTTGCCCGCTTTTTTCAATCCATTCAGAAGCTTGGGACTTACAGGGACTGTATATAAATATATGAAAGTAAGAAACGGCTCTTTCAAAGACTATATTCCTTCACACTATGAACTTGGCTACCAAATGTGTGTGTATGGCAGAGAAACCTATGGAAATGAATTTTGGCGAAATGTTTTCAAAAATGCAGTACAATATAGAAGTGTGTTCTATCCATTTTCAAGAGCTATCAAGCGGAATACAGGAGGTATACACAATTCTTCATCGTTGTATAAGAGCATGATAAATTTCTATCACGAAAAGTGGAGACAAGAAATGGACACTCTCTACATCTCTCCTGCCGATAAAGTCAAGCATTTACCTAAAAAAAACACCTTTACTTCATACAAATTTCCTTATTATATAGATGAAGAAAATATTATTACCCTCAAAAGCAGTTTTAAAGAAATTGATGCTTTTGTGATTATTAATAAATATGGTGGTGAAAAAAGAATAAAGTCTCAAAGTTTCGCTATTGATGAATATTTCCATTATAGAAACGGAAAAGTGACATGGGCAGAGTACGTCACTCATCCTCGCTGGTACAATTATGAATATTCAGTCATAAAAGTGTTAGACATAAATACTGGAAATGAATCGCAGATTAGCCATAAATCACGCTACTTTTCTCCTTCATTTTCTCCTGACGCCTCTGAAATTGTGGTTTTTGAGCAAACTTCTGAGCTTAAATTTTCGCTACATATTCTCGATGCCAACACTGGAAATCTGAAAAAATCGTTGCCGAACCCTGAAAATTATTATTTCACCTACCCCAAATTTTCTGCTGATGGCCGTTACATTATAAGTTCTGCTCGAAATACCAAAGGTGAAATGGCTTTATTAAAACAAGATATCGAGTCGGGAGAATTTTCAGTTTTGGTTGATTTTTCAAACAATGTATTGGGAATCAGCTATCCCACAGATCAATCGGTCTATTTCGAAGCCTCTTTTAGTGGAATAGACAATATTTATAAGGTAAACTTTGGGGAGGATAAAGTATATCAAATTACATCAAGACCCTTGGGAAACTACCAACCTTTGATTTCAAATGATGGCTCAAAACTTATTTTTTCAGAGTTTTCAAAAATGGGTAATGAGCTTTTCGCAACTAACTTAGATACAATAAAACCAAAAGAATTTAACATAATAAATGTTTTAAAACAGAAGAAATTTGAGACAATTGCTACAAAAGAAGAAGGGGAGGATGTGTCTGAAAAAGTAGATTCTATCACAACCCAATATGAGGTGACTAAGTACAAGCAAGCAGCCAATTGGATTAATATTCACAGTTGGAGGTTTTTACCATTTCATCCGGTGTATACATTGGGTTTGGTTTCAGACAATGTGCTTTCAAATGTAAGCCTTGAGGCCTATGCTTATTTGAACGTAAACGATAATAATGCTGGTTACGAAGCTTTTGGACTTTATGGAGGGCTGTTCCCTTTTATAAAATTAGGAGCTTATGGAGAAACGGAACGTAGGCAAGTCTTAAGCGATTTATATACTTCTGAAAATGGGGGAACGGTAGGTGCAATAGTGCCGCTACAGTGGTATAGCGGCCGATTTATAAAAAGAATATCACTTTTTAGCGATTTTTCAATCGCTTCAACTCGCTTCAGGAGCTCTTTTTCTGAAAATTATGTGGTTAATAAATATAATTTTTCAGGGATAGAATTTTTGAATTATAGAAAAAAGGCTACTCAAAATATTTACACCCATTTCGGACAGTATGTGTCGGCTAACCAAAGTAGTTTGTTGTCGTCTAATGCAGCCAGTCAACAGCATGTGGTGTACGAATTGGCATTTCCAGGAGTGTTTCCCAATCATAATTTTGTTGCAGAAGGCGGCTATATCAATCAACAAAACATGTTAGAATATAGGTTTGCTAATGAATTTTACTATTCCAGGGGCTATATGCCCATCAGTTTGTTCACCAAAGAAGCTTACAGAGTTGGGCTTAACTATCATTTCCCCATTGCCTATCCCGATTGGGGTTTTGCAGGTTTGTTGTATTTCAAGCGCATCAGGGGAAATGTTTTCTACGATATTTCTGATGTAAAATATATTAAGGAAGTAAACATCGATGCCGGGGGCAATGCTCGCATCGACTACTCTACACTGCCAATGAATTCTTGGGGTGCGGAAATTATTTTTGATAATGTAATATTCAATATTCTTCCTGCTACTTTAGGCATACGCATTTCATCAACCCTTAACCCCAATTTGGAGCGTATAGGCAGTTTTGAAGTATTTTTTCCTATAAAAAGGCTTTAAAATCTATACTGAAGCAAACAATTGCATCTGTCCGAGCTTGGCTAACACAGGCTCCATCCAGCCTTCGGGGATGGTTTGGATGGCTGTGGTGAGTTTGTTTTGCCAATATTCTGTCACATCTTTTACCTCTTCTCGGTAAATTCGGTGTTCTACCAATTGATAAGTATCTTTTTCATAAAGAATAATATCAATGGGGAAGTCTACATCGTTGGCACTCACACGGGTAGAGTCAAACGAAAGAAGTCCGGTTTTTAAGCAAAAATTTAGAGTAGAATCTTGATTGATGGTTCGGTTCAAAATAGGTTTTCCATAGCCACTATTACCGATAATGATAAAAGGAGAGCCGTCATCGCCTATTTCTATCCAGTTTCCTTCCGGATAAAGTAGAAAAAGTTTTTGTGAGTCATCATTTTCCAGCTGTCCGCCTATGATGGCATACAAGTCGAAAAACAAACCGTTTGAAGTCAAAAACTGCTTGTCCTCTACCGCTACTCTTCTTAGCTGTTCAGCTAGTCCATTTACGGCTTTGTACATTTTGTCATACACACGGTCGTTTACCTCTAAGCATTCCTTGTAATAGGTGATTACTTTATCACGTACTGAGCGCAAGCCGGAAGTCATTACAAATAAAGAATGATTTTCGCGTTGGTGTACAAATATTTTTTTACCTGTAGAACATTCGTTGCCCGATGTGAGCCTAGTATCGGCTATGGCCACCAATCCGCTTTTCACTTTTATGCCTAAACAATATGTCACCTTACTGGAATAATTTATGAGTGTATGAACAATGGGTTGAACAGAAAAAACTGCAATTTTCTTTCTGTTAACAAAAATAAAGTTTTAGGTTCAAATACAATACCTAAAAAGTGAATATTTTGAGAAATATCATTTTATGTATTTGTGATACTCATATTCGTGAGAACTAAAACAATTCCGTATCAGATAAAGATTTTCTTTAATGTCGTAAGTAAAATAATAAACTGTGCGTTTATTTTTAACCTTCATCTTGCAATAATAGCTACCTTGCAAGGTGTTTTTTGTTCTAAATTTTAGAGTTTGACTCGGGATTGTATTAATAAAATCAAACATTTCGTTAACATATTTTTTTGAAGATTCCAAGTGTCCGAAATAACCCAAATTATGTAAAGTGTTGATTTTAAAATCTAATTTTATTAAAAGCAGTTCAGAGATAACTATTTCTGGTTCGCCCATAAATCTTCAACTTTTTGTAATAAAATTTTTCTAGCATCGTTTGCCGGAATTCCTTTACTCCATTCAGAATCAAAATCGTTTTTTAGATAATCTTGCTCTTTATTATTGATATTATTCTGAATAATAAAAATTTGATTATCTACTTTTTTGCTTAATTTCTTTTGCATAGCAATTCATTTTTTGAAGTATAAATTAAATGTACATATAATTTTACTATCAATAAAACCATTCTGTTATGTATTAAAAAAAGTAAGCCATAAGCCGGGTTCTGTAAAACAGCGTTAACTGTTGCCTCTATCATTTATCTACGCTGCCAATTGCTCGGCAGCTCTAGCAGCCTACCCTCCCCAACAGCCTGACCAAAGTCTGGCGTGAAAGCGAGCCACCTTCGTACATCGGGGTGTATTTGGCCTTTCAACCCGCAAGGCTTGCCGTGCACTTTTTGTCACCAAAAAGCCGGTGGGCTCTTACCCCGCCTTTTCACCTTTTCCTCTACCGAAGTAGGGGTAGTCTGTTTTCTGTGGCGCTATCTGTGAAAGCAGTTTTTCAACTGCCTACCTCCCGAAGTTATCGGGATGCGGTGCTCTGTGTTGCCCGGACTTTCCTCTCCGATGTGCTTTTGCAAATCGCAGCGATAGAGCAGCTTACTTTACCGCAAAAATACACTTTCACAAACAACAAACCCAAAATACCAATATAACTTTTGTAATATAGCGAGAAATAGCAAATGTAATACTTTTGAAATCAGATTAACAAATGTTATTATTGCGACTTTACTTTTGTTATAATACTATGGAGATAAATGCCAGAATTAACCTTTTAATAGAGAAATTAGGCTTTAATAAAAGCAGCTTTGCGCTAAAAATAGGGGTTTCGCAGCCTATCATAACGCATATTACTACGGGTAGAAATAACCCCGGACTGGAGGTAATTCAGAAAATACTGACAAATTGTCCTGAGGTAAATGCTGATTGGTTGATTTTGGGGGAAGGGGAGATGTTATTAAATAATAAGTTGAATAAATTAATGATAAATAGCTTATTATCAGACATTAAAATATCAATTAGTGAAGTAGAAAATCAACTAAATATGCTTAAAGAAAAGGTTGAGCTGCTTGAAAAAATGAACAGCTGAAGATATTTTCTTCTATAAACAGCTATTAATACAAATGATATGCTAAGACTGGTTTAACCTATGTTTTTAGTATTATGGTTTTACATTCACTTACACAATAATATTTAAAATATAATTTCTACTTTATATAAGAAATCTGATGAATCAGATGTGGTATGCGATAAAATTGATTGTTTGAATTCAAAGAAATTGGTATACCTCTTTTTATCACTTTATCGTAATAAATAATACTTAGTAATAATTTGCTGTAACCCTGTAAATATCAATATATTAATCATATTTAAGTGGAATATTTTTTGTTAATATACTTTAAGGTATGTTTAATATTTTAAATATTTAGAACATAATATCACATTATTACAAGTTCGTTTTATTATAAGTATTACATATTAAATTATTTAATTTCAGCACATAATACAGCTTTTTTAGGTGTTTTTGTTCAAAAAAATATCCAATTGTACATGTAAAATGTCGCACTTTATAATATTTTTGTTCTGAGTATTTGCGATTGTAACTAATTTTTTTGTGTATGCCTAATAAGATAATAATACTAGGTGGTGGTGTAGCCGGAATGAGTGCTGCCCACGAACTGTCTGAGAGAGGATTCTCTGTGGAAGTATTTGAACGCCAGCCTAAAATTGCGGGAGGAAAAGCACGCAGTGTACCTGTGCCAGGTACAGCTGTGGGCAGTAACAAAGATTTACCGGGCGAACATGGTTTCAGATTTTTCCCCGGTTTTTACAGGCATGTTACCGATACAATGAAGCGCATTCCCTTCAAAGACAACAAAATGGGCGTTTTTGACAATTTGGTAGATACTCATACCATTATGTTGGCACGCTTCGGCAAATCTTCCATAACCGTACCCGATGATTTTCCTACCACGCTCGAAGAGTTGGAGCTGATAATAAAAGCCATTTTTACCTCAGACACGGGTTTGACAAAGGAAGACATACATTTTTTTGCCTCACGAATATGGCAATTGATGACGAGTTGCAAAGAACGTAGACTAGCTGAGTATGAAAGTGTAGGCTGGTGGGAATATCTGGAGGCCGATTCTCACAGTGCTGCTTACAGAAGTTTATTTGTTTTAGGGCTTACGCGTTCACTGGTAGCAGCCAAAGCCGAAGAAGCCAGCACACGAACCGTAGGGGACATCTTTTTACAGCTTTTGTATAATATGCTGGACCCGTTTGTAGCTTCCGATAGGGTGTTAAACGGGCCCACTAACGAAGTTTGGATTAATCCTTGGCTGGAATATCTTACCCAAAAACGAGGTGTAGTATATCATTTTGGCCATGAGGTAGTAAAGATTAATAGCGATGGGCATAAAATCACGGGTGTGGAGTTGAAGCTGGCCGATGGTACAACTAAAAAGATAGAGGAAGATGCATATTACATTTCTGCTTTGCCAGTAGAAAGGCAATATGCCTTGATGAACGATGTGTTGAACAAAATGGATCCTTCGCTTTACACGCTGAAAGATTTGGCCGATGATGTGAACTGGATGAACGGGATTCAATTTTACCTGACAGACTATACACCGATTAACCAAGGGCATGTTATATATAGCGATAGCCCTTGGGCACTCACATCCATTTCGCAAAAACAATTTTGGAAAGATATCGACCTGTCTGCCTATGGTGACGGTAAAGTGAAAGATATACTTTCTGTGGATATATCTGATTGGTTTACTGTGGGTTTGAATGGTAAAAAAGCAGTAGATTGTACCAAGGAAGAGGTGAAAGAAGAGGTGTGGGCACAGCTCAAAAAGAGCCTGAATGTAAATGGCGCTACGGTGTTAAGAGACGAAATGCTGCACCATTGGTATCTGGATAGTGATATTATTTTTAATCCTTACAGCCCGGCTTCAAACGAAGAGCCTTTGCTTGTAAACAAAGTAAATTCGTGGACGCTTCGACCCGAAGCATATACGAGAATTCAAAATTTGTTTTTGGCATCGGATTATGTGCGTACATACACCGACCTAGCCACTATGGAAGGGGCAAACGAGGCAGCTCGCAGGGCAGTGAATGCCATTTTAGATATAGAAAACTCCAATAAGCCGTTGTGCAAAATATGGGAGCTATACGAACCTTGGTTGCTTTCACCACTCAGATGGGACGATGAAGAGCGATTTAAAAAAGGGTTGCCTTGGAAATCGCAGCTTTCGTTTAAAGTAAAGTTTGTGCTCATACTAGAAAAAATATTTGTTAAAGCAGTAAAGCTTATAAAAAGAATATTTATTTTAAAATAATTGATTGATTTTTAGATTTTTATTAATTTTTAGTTAAAGTAATACTATAGATATTATTATGGATATAAGTTCTACAGGAGAGATACATAAGGATATATTTAAAGATAGCAATGCCAATAAAATGTGGTGGGAAGAAAAAATCAAACAAGCCACTTGGTACAATCGTTTGGGGTTATGGATTGCGCTCATTCTTTACCCACTATGGTCGTTGTTAGACTATATGTTGGCACCCGATGAATTGCTTTATTCTTTTTTTTATGCACGATGTTTTTGTGCGTTCATCATGTTGCTATTTGCACTTGTACATTTAAAATTTAAATTTCACCCTGATTTTCTAGCTTATCCGGTAGTACTCACTATTTCGGCAGACATAGCCTACAAAACCAATGTAGTGCCAACTGCAATGATTACTCCCTATATGATTCAATATTGTACATTGTTTGTGTGCTCAGCAATGTTACATATTTGGAGAATAAAAAATTCTGTATTCACTGTAATATATACAGTAGTTGTGATGATAGTGCTTAAAGAATTGGTGGGGCAACATTCTTATTCTGAGCTACTTAGCAATGGTGGACTTATTATTATCACAGTATTAATTGTGTATGTGGGGCTCATAGAAACACGCTTGGCGTTGATGAAAAAAGCCTTTGTGGCCAGTTACAATATGAACCTGGCTTTGGAAGAAGTGAGCAATAAAAATGCCATCATAGAGAAAAAGAATCTACAAATTATTGACAGCATTAACTATGGAAAGCGTATTCAAAATGCATTTTTGCCCAATTCAAAAGAACTTGTAAAGGCCATTGGTGAACATTTGATTTTTTATAGACCCAAAAACGTAGTGAGCGGTGATTTTTACTGGTTTGCAGAAAAAGAAAATAAGATATTTTTTGCTGTAGCTGATTGCACAGGTCATGGAGTGCCCGGGGCATTTATGTCCATCATTGGTGCTTCGTTGCTCAACCAACTGGTACACGAAAGTGAGCTGGAAAAGCCGGCTCAAATTTTGGACAACCTCAGAAAAAATGTAAAAAAGCTTCTTAAGCAAGAATCTAACGATGTGAGAGATGGAATGGAAATAGGGCTGATATGTTTTGATACAGACACGAGAGAGCTCCAGTATTCCGGTGCACGCATAAGCTTATGGTTGGTAGACAGCAATGGACGTGTCACAGAAATAGAAGCCGACAGGCAAGCCATAGGCGGGCTTGATCATCCTAATTTTGAGAAATATATTAATCATAAATTCAAGCCTGAACAGGGTTCAGTCATTTTCATGAGTAGCGATGGCTATCCCGACCAATTTAATTTTGACAATAAAAAAATAGGCAGAAAAAAGACAAAAGAACTTTGTGTTGAATTTTCGAAACTAAACCCAAAAGAAGCTCAAAATGAACTAATTAACCATTTTGATAAATGGAAAGGCGACTACGATCAAATAGACGATATATTACTAGCCGGCATTTGGCTCGACCAAGTGAGAACCAGCTGAAAATCAGCTGGTAGGTTCTGCTCCATTATCTGTTTTCTTCCCTTTCAATATCGATACTTTTTTCAATGCTTTTGCCGGGTCTTGCTTGATAAAGCTCGACAAGACCCTTTCAAACGGGAATATCATTATAGCCAAAGTAACCTGAACCAAGAAACTGAGTACCGGAGAGTCTGCAAACTTTAAATAGGATTCAAACACCGTGTTTACAAACTCTATCATCATCACTATTGTGAGAAAGGTAAGTACTTTGCTTATCCATAGGTTTTTGTGGTTTCCATGATTGTTTAACCAAATAGATAGGCCTAACAAAGTGCCGAAAAAGAAAAATTCTCCTAAGAAAAACCACCATTCTTGCCAATACGGAGGCTTTACTTTAAACGATATTGGCGCACTCTCTTGTACTTGATTCAAAGCATTTTTGGTGCGTATGAACAATTTGTAGTCGCCACTTGGCAAATAATTGAAGTTTACTTGATTGTCGCTCGACCACTCAGACCAGTTGTTGGACAATCCTTCCAGCTTAAATTGATATTGAAGCGATGAGTTATCTAAAAACTCAGGACTGATAAATGAAAAGCTCACATTGCCCGACTCTTGTTTGAGTTCTATCTCATTAATTTTCAACGGATTGCCTTCTTTGTCATATAAGTATCTTAAAAATATGTTTGAAGTGTTTTTGATAACAGAGGGTGAGGAAATATCAAACTTATAGAGATTATTTCCCTTTGTCACAACCCATGCAATGGTTTTATCCTCGTTAATAAAAACATGTTGCAGTGCTTTGAAAAGGCCTAAATAGATGAAATTGGGATTATCTTTAATAACACTTGAGAAAAACATCCACTGGCCACGCGATTGGTACCATATTGTTCCGGGCTCAGAATGAATGATTTTAAGGAAATCTTGATTGGTTTTTAATAATGTTGTGTCCTCATTAAGCCTTTTGGCTTTTTCATCGGCTACATAAGCCTTTGCCGACATAAACACATACATTTTTTCTCCGCTCGAAATCAAATGTACAAAGTCGGAATAAGGATTGTTTACCGAAAAGGTATCGGCCTCGGTAAGTCCTAAGTCACGATATTTTATAATGTAATTGCTTTCTGCCAGCCACACTTCGTCTGATTTTCCTTGGGCAATATTTGTTATTTTTTCGCTGAAGCCTTCTTTTCGGGCTTGCTCTTTCCATTCGCCACCTTCTAAAGCCATCACCAATACTTTTTTACTATCGGTAGAAGCCCACAATTTATTTTTATCGGCCGATAACAATAGATATATTATTGACTCATCGCTTATTTTTTTAGCACCAGTGCCATTTATTTCAAATATCCCTTTGTTGGTAGCAACCAATAGTTTGTTGCCATAAGTAACCAGTTGCCTAACTTTGGCGTTTATCCCTTCTATTTTGGTGTAAATATATTTTACTGACTGTAATTCAAAGTTTCCTTCTTGTTTTGCCGGAGCAGTTACAGGCGTTGGGGCTGTTTGCTTGGGCTTAGCACGAGGTTTAGGAGTATTCTCTGCTTTTTTGGGTAGGGGAGACTCCTGAGGAGTTTTTGCTTGCTCATTGCTCAAGCTAGGCTTTGAATCTTGGATAGGTGCTTTATCTTTTTTACCAAATATTCCCAAAAATCTTTTTTTGCGTGTTTTAGGAATTGTGTCACTGCTTTTTGCTTCTGCTTCGGTCGATTGAGTAGAAACAGAGGTAGTATCATTTTTTACTTTTTTCTTTCTGGCAAAAGCAAACAAATTGTTAAGTCTGCCCAAAATATTCCTTTTATCATTGGTAGAGGCCTTTTCTGAGTCAGTATCGCTGTTTTTTTCCGAAAGAAGATTATCTTTTTTAGGTTTTTTCTTTTTCACTACTTTTTCCAGCTGCACGTAGTCTTTCACTTCGTCTAAATAAAACAGCCCTTCGTTTGTTCCCACAAAAAGCTTGTTTTGGTAAAGCAATGCAGATGAGATGTTGCCTTCCAGTCCCGGATAGGCACTGAAATTTTTGAAAGGCAGAAAATAATCCACCCTGGTTAATCCAAACTCGTGGGCTATCCACAGTCCTGATTTAGAATCTACACCTATTGAGTATATTTCATCATCGGGCAAGCCACTGTAGAAATTTATGGTGGATATATTTTTCCCCGTAGATAAATTGAAGAGTACTACACCCCCTTTGTTGGTAGAAACTGCAACCATGCCATTGGCTATCAAAGCATCTGTAGGTTGAGAATTCTTTATATAATCAGTGTCTTCAACATTGAGTTTTGTAAATGATAGTCCATTGAATAAGTAGAGATACCCCTCGTTGGTGCCCACAAGGGCGGAGTTCATGTCTACTGAAGAAGCAAAGGCTATGCCGCCCAGCGTTGTAGTATTTATGTCTACTGCTACAAGCTTTTTGTTGTCTATTCTCATCAAACCTTTGTTTGCCTCAAGCAAAAAAAGTGTGTTGCCTATTTTAAATATTTGCGAAATGTTGTAGCCGCTATACACATCCCACCTGTTGGTGATAGATTGGGTGTTGTGGTCTAGTTCAAAAAGTCCGTCAGAAGCTAAAAAATAGGCAAATTTTTCGGTACACAATGTTTTTGAAAATACATGGTATTGGCCTATTTCATTCAGCAATGAATAATAGGTGTCAATACCATTGGCATCGGTCTTGATGATACCAAAATCGTTGATACAACCCACATAAGTTTCTTTCGTGTTTGGGTTTGTGGCCAGTGAAAGTGCAGAGCCCGGAGTGTTAATCAGTTCCCAAAAGCGGCCATCGAATTTGAGTACACCTTTGCTGTTTGCAAAGAGCATTTCGCCTTTAAAATCTTGAATAATAGCGAAGTTTTCATTGGTAAGCTGTTCATTATCAGGCTCGTAATGGGTCAGGTAAAACTTGCCTTTTTGAGCGGAAGCTGTGTGAAAAGATATGAATAATGCAATAAATGCAAGAAAGAGCAGACAAAGTTTTGTTTTCATGTAGATAGGTTTGGTAACCTTTTATTCAAATTGGCTGAAAAACATAACCAACCAGAATAAATAAAGTTATGTGCAATCTACAACAACAATTATTATCTAATTGTTAAAAATTTAAAATCATACTAAATGATTCAGTTTATGCAGTGCAAAATATGAAAAAGCTTACATAATCATTTTTTCAATCGGAACTACCAATATTCCTTGTGCACCTGCTTGACGTAGTTTTTCTATTATTTCCCAAAACTTATTTTCTTCTATCACCGTGTGAATGCTGCTCCAGCCGCTTTCAGCCAATGGCAATACGGTGGGGCTTTTCATTCCGGGCAATATTTTTATTATTTCGTCCTTTGACGAATTGGGGGCATTCAGTAAAATATATTTGTACTTATCGGCTTTTTGTACAGCATCGATCCGGAACTGAAGTCGTTTTAAAATTTCTCTTTTTTCAGACGAAAGTCCGGGAGTGGATATGAGTATAGCTTCTGATTTTAAAATTACTGCCGTTTCCTTCAATCCGTTGCTGATGAGTGTGCTGCCCGAGCTCACCAAATCACAAATGGCATCGGCAAGGCCAATTCCGGTGGCTATCTCTACAGAACCGCTTATTTCTTCTACTGTAGCGTTTAAGCTGTTTTTTTGAAGCCATCCACTCAATAAATTAGGATAGCTAGTGGCTATTTTTTTACCATTATACCAACTTAAACCTTCTATTTCAGCCTCTTTGGGTACAGCCAGCGACAATCGGCATTTGCCAAATCCAAGTTTTTGTTCCTCAACGGCTGAAAGCTGAGTTTCTGCAAACACATTTTGCCCTACAATGCCCACATCGGCAACGCCCTCATGTACATATCTGGGTATATCATCATCGCGTAGGTATAAAATTTCTAAATCAAAATTTTCTACTTTGGCTATCAACTTGCGGTCGGCTCCGGCAAATTTCAATCCACATTCTTTTAACAACAGAACACTGTCTTCGTTGAGGCGACCTGATTTTTGTATGGCAATTCGTAACATGCCGCAAAACTAATCAAGAAAAATATAATAATTATCTACCAAGGTCTACAAATGTGAATTTGTGAGGATTCTATTTAGTAGAATTTTTCGTTTTTCTTTCTTTGAAATTTTGTATACTATTACTTATATTGCATTAAAATAACATTGTTTTATTATGAGTAAATTATTACGGAACACTCTGTTTTTTATTTTGGCTTTGTGGAGTATTAGGTCTTTCTCCCAGAGTACCAATAAGTTAACTGCAAATATAGCCATTACAAGAAACGGGGCTGATAGGACGGGTACTCTGTGTCCCGGGGCTACAGTTTCTATAAGTGCATCTTTGGGTGTCATTAACCAAGAAAGCCTTACAAATGTATTAGACGATTGGATGTATGAACTTACAGGGGCTACTACTTTTATTACCGGACCGGGGCAACAAGGCTTTTCTATTAGTAATCCGGGAAACTTTTATAATTACACTACTGCTACTCAATACCAAGCTACTTATTTTTTGCTAGTATATGTGTATATAAACGATGTACTTTATTATGGTGGACTTGCTAATGATATTCCTAGTGTGCCTGTAAATGGAAGTTTTGATTTAAAAATTGATGCAAATATTTTTCTTTCATACGCAATTACGAGGCAAAATGGAAATAATGTCAATCTTCCTGCCACCAGTACAAGCAGAAAAATAGCGAGCTATTTTGCCAGAATTCAAACATATCCTATACCGCTTACGCAAGGCATTTTTGGGCCAACTACAGTTACTTCAGGTGGAAGAATAGAGCTACAAGTTCCAACCAACGAAGCTAATATATATCTTTGGTCTGCATCGGGAGGAAATTTCAGCACAAATACCAACCAAACGCCATTAGCCCTGTTTAATGCACCTAACGCTACAGGTGATTATTTCATCAATTGTAGAATATCTACCATTCAGTGTCCCAATACTTTTACAACCGTAGGCACTTCCATTCGTGTGGTTAATACCAAGCCAAGCACTCCCGTACTTACAGTCAACTCAATTAATAGCCAAGCGATTAGGCTTCGATGGTCACCTTCTACAGACAATGGAAGTATATCTGCCTACAAACTTTACAGCAGTTCCAATGTTAGTTATTTAGGCAATGGTACTTTCGAGCGGTTAGGGCCACTCGCTTTTGCTCAATCATTCGCAAACAACATATTTGAAACCACCTTGACAGGTGTCTCTGTCAATAGAGCCATAGCTTTGACTTCGGTTGATAATGAAGGTTTGGAATCTGATATGAGTGGTGAATACAAATTTATGTTTGACGATAATAGTCCGCCAACTGTGCCTGCATCGTTGGTACTCACTACCTCGGGTGCGGGAGGATTATTTCAATTGCAGTGGCAAAATGCCAGCGATTTTTCAGGAATAGCCAGATACAACATATATTATAATGGTACCAAAATAGAAAGCCGGACAGACAATATCTACGACATATACAGAAATACTTTAGGTGCTAATTTGCTACATGGCTTTCAGGTGAGCGCAGTAGACAGATTTAATAAAGAATCGGGGTTAAGCAACGTAGTGACCATCACTATGGACGCTCGTCCTCCCGGCATTCCTGAAAATGTCAGGGTCACTTCTATGACTAATAATAGCCTATCAGTAAGTTGGGATGCCAGCGAAGATAATTCAGGTATGGTGCCTTACTATACTTTGGAAATAAGCAAGAACAATGTTGCCATTACTCCTGCTACATTGTTGGGTCTCAATTACCAATTAACAGACTTGAATCCCAACGACCGTATACGGCTAAGGGTATCTGCCACAGACCCATCGGGCAATACAAGTGCAAATAGCTTTACCTTGATGCGTATAATTGATGTGACACCACCTACAATACCAAATTCGCTCAGTACAGCCAGTGGAAGTACTATTAGAAAATTGTCTTTACAATGGGGGGCATCTGTCGATGATAATTTGGAAGGTTACATTATCTATAAAGACAATGTGCCCTATAATGAAATGCCTATTACTACTACTTCGTACATGGTAACCAATGTGTCGGATTTATATAAAAGCAGATATAGCGTAAGAGCAATAGATGTCAATGGTAATTTATCGGGATTCAGCAATACAGTGACATCTACTCCCATTATCTTAGCTATAGATGAAACCAATTTGGCAGTAGGTGTAGGTGTGAACGAACCTACAGAACGCTTGGAGGTAGATGAGAATATACAAATTACAGATGGTAGTCTTATATTTAAGGGTAGCACAGGTAAAAATATTGTAACACGTGGGGGAAATTTAAGTTTGCAATCGCACACCCACACAGGGCACACGTTGATAAACCCTATGGGAGGCAATGTGGGCATAGGTACAAGTCTGCCCGGAGCTAAGCTTCATGTTGGAGGCAATGTTCGGGTAGATAATGAAATTTCTACGCAAAGTTTGACCGTTAATACAGTGACCGCTTCTCGCATATTGTCTACAGAGATTAATGCCGGTTCTGTCACTGTCAACGGAATGCTCAGAGCCAATTCTTTTTACGCCATAGGAATAAATGCCATAAACGTAGACGCACAAGAGATAAAAACAAACCTTTTTAATACCACCACGCTAGGCACTTTATCGCTAGGCGCAATGGTGGCCACCGTTTCATCTTTGATTAACGACACTGTTTACAGCAAAAGAGTAAATACCAAATATATCAATCCCTACAGTGGCAATTTGTCTATAGGTACAGCTTATCCACCTGTGCATAAACTAGAGGTGGGTGGGAACAGCTTGTTTTATGGAGATATTACCGTGGCAGGAATAAAAGTAGGTACAAGCGATTTGGTGACTAATCTTGAGCCATCGCCTTGGCAGAAAGTGGCTCAGATAGGGAGTCCTAATTATTATACTTCTTCAAAAATAGGGATAGGTGGAAATCCGCTTACGGATAAAGAGCTCACCGTATATGGCAATACCGCCATAAATGGTTTATTGACAGCTTCTTCTCTATCTATTTTGGGAAGCAATGCTAGGGCATGGATAAAGGGAACATTGCATGTGGGGTTTGGCTTGGGCAATGATGCTGTCATTAATGGACAGGGCGCAGCTACTTTTAGTGGTGTGACACTCAGCAATGGCATTGGCCAGACTGCTTATATCAACGATGAAGGAGATGCTAAGGTGACCAGTATTCAAATATCGAGTTTGAAAGGAACGGGGAATCGGCTCACAATGGTGAATTCAAATGGAAACCTGTTGGGTACGATTGGTGTAAGCGGTTTGGCCGGCATGGGCACTCGTATGCTCGTGGCCGATGCCAATGGCAACATCACGGCTTCAAACGCTTTAACAGTACTGACAGGTAGCGGCACACGCTTGGTGGTGGCCGATGCTGGGGGCAACCTGTCTGCCGGAAATGTACTTGGCGGACTATCGGGAAATGGAACCAGGATATTAGTAGCAGATGCTAGTGGGAATATTTCGGCAGCAAACGCTATAGGTGCTCTTGCAGGCACGGGTACGCGCATGCTTGTGGCCGATGCCGATGGCAACATCAGCACCCAAGCCCTGAGTACATTTGGCACTAGCGATGTACAGAACACTACATTTACCAAACTTCAATTTGGCACTGCTTCTCAAAACACCGACCCTATATTTATACAAAGGGTAGATGGCGAGAGCGACAAAACTACTTTGCGCCTGCAAATAGGCGATGCCTCCGACCCCAACGACAAGCTGGAAATAGGCTATACCCAATGGGACACCCAAGTATGGACTCCCAAAGCCACTTTTTATAGCGATGGAAATGTGAGAATACAAGGAAATGTAGCTATTGGAAATAAAATTGCCAAAGGAGGTGATTATAGGCTTTCTGTTGACGGTAGGGTGTATGTGAGGCGAATTACAGCAGTGCCCACAGATGCAAGCTGGGCCGATTATGTATTTGATAAAGACTACAAAATGCTAAAAATAGACGAATTGGATAAATTTATTACTACAAACAAGCATTTACCAAACATACCATCTTCTAAAGATATAAAAGAAAATGGAATTGACCTCATTGAAATGCATAGGTTACAAATGGAGAAAATTGAGGAGTTGACCCTGTATATTATCCAATTAAAGAGAGAACTGGAAACTTTGAAAAATAATAAGTAACGTATCCATCTTTTACTAACTATGAAAAAAAAATTTTATAATTTCTTAGGCTTTTTTACGATTACAGTATTAACGCTATCGTGTAGAGATGAAAAACCTGCTCCCAAGCCTATTAGTATTACTTCTGTGTCTCCTAATGAAATAGGTCCGGCAGAATTAGGTGGTGGGAAGTATGCGGTTATTACCATAACTGCATCAGTCAATGTAGACAAAAATAGTCAATACAATGTGTATCTGTCATTTAATGACGACACTTCACAAACAAACAATTCATTCTTTATAAGAAATATAGATTCTGTCGATACCAAATCCGGTAAAATTAGTATTACAGGCTTGGTAAAGGCTGTTTATAAAAAAGATTGGCAAGTGTATGCCAGACTCAGTTTATATAAAGAACCCAGCACTTGGGGTGATAGACCAATTGATTCTGACCAATACCCAATAAAGTTTATAAAATAGATGTTTTCAAAAGTAACAGAATAGCTTTATCCAAAATTAAAGTTGATATATATGGCAAAACAGTCTGTTTGGATGTTTTTTGTTGTGGTTTCTATGTCATCGTGTATCTACGAAGTATATAGGCCAACAGCTCCATTTGTTCCCTTGATTTCGAAAAAGAACGAATGTGTAGTTGAGTCTCATGTGGGGACGAGTGGTATAGGAATAAGTGCCGCTTATTCCCCATTGAAATATATGTACTTTACTTCAAATGCGACTTTTAGACGAAGAATATTATCAAATAACAACCCACCTGATTCAATAAGTTTGCACGAAAGTTGGGCGGTAGGTACAGGCATTTTTCATGTACAAAAGAAAGATAAAAATCAAGAAATTTTATACGCTTTTGAAGCCGGATTTGGAAGCGGATTTGGAAAAAAATATGTAGTTGAAAGAGGTTATTTTGCAGAAGATTATACAAAAGAATATCTAGTTTCCGGTAATTATCAAAAAATATATTTACAACCTAGTATTGGTGTAAAGCTAAGTGATTTTAATGTTCAATTTTTGAGCGGGATGAGATTTAGCTATTTGTTTTATAAAGATGTAAATCTAAAAACAAAATATTCTGACCCCGAATCTTATGATGTGAAAATACGTAATCCTGAATGGAAACATTATTATGCTTTTTCTCCTGAATATTATTGTTTTGAGCCTTTTGGTCAAATTACAGCAGTTGGTAAATATATTTCATTAATAACTTATATTGGAATTTCAGCTACTTATGAAGCAAATAATACAGATAAAAACGACTTGATGAGCCATTATCCAGTCATTATTAATTTGGGAATAAATCTTAGTGTAGACAAAGTACTCAACTATAAAAGCCATTAGATGGTGGAAAACCTAATCTTATAATAAATTTTTATAAGCCATGAAAACTAAAATTTTATACATACTTATAATTATTAATTTATTATTGAGTGGCTGTTCATTCTTTAATAAAGAAGAGGATATTGATCATAAAAATATTACAGTAACTACAAGGATAGGAGAATTAGCGAGAAAATACTATCCCTTTGATGGTAGTGCAAACGGAATAAAAAATATAGACATCTATAACGAAAATAATTTTTTGTGTAGTAAAATACTAGTACAGCATATTGACCATGAAGCTAATTACATAAACAAAGGCGTAGTAACAATAAATGGAATACATCTTGTTCCTAATTTTGAAAGTGTAATTTTTGAGATAATCTATAATGAGGATAATTCCCTACGTAACGATAGCCTAATAATAGATTTTTCAAATGAATGTGACACAGTAAGTGAACGAAATATTTTTATTCCAATCCCACATTTATCAATTATAAATTCTAGTATTTCTTCTGAAATGGTTTTAAGTGAAGAGATTTTTAATCCAGAAAACTTTTTGTTAATTGAGAATTGGAATAACTATCTACAGTCTGGAGTTAATTACAAATATACATTTGAAACTAAGGTTATATACCTTGGTGAAGATGGAACATACTATTTTGAGCTTTCTAATGATAAAAAAATACTTAGGTCAGGAAAGTATGAAATGATATTAATTCTTATTGTTAAGAATTCTACGGATAGTTTTACATGTGATAGATATAACATAAACTATTCTTCTGTATCAGCATCTAGAATTCTAGAATATCACAAAAAAATCAATCTAAAATGAATAAAATCATAACTTTTACAATATTAACGATGTTTTTTAAGTGCTTTTCACAAGAAGCAAATTTTCATAAATACTGGAAATACAGAAGTAATTTGGTAACGAGATTTTTGGTGAAGGGTGAAGCAAAAACAATGTGCCCTAGCACAAAAACAGAAAATCCAGTAAACATATATGATAGTGAAAATAGTGGTAGAAAATATATATTCGATACTGAGGGATATTGCCTTCCTGCCGTTCATCGATTTGATACTTCTGGTAAAGAAGTAATATTATCTTGGGGTGATGCCCCTATGAATTTGGGTTATTATATAGGTGTATTGGCTACAGAGTATAAAATTCTTAGCGACAATGGAGAGCCAACTGACTCGGTGCTGCAAGAGCTCTACTATGCAATGAAAGCCTATGAACGCATAGATAACGAAGCGGAGAAAATTGACTGGTTTCTTAACAGAAATTTTAAAGACGATGTGGCTTGCAGCTACAATGGCTACTTTCTTCGTGACGACATCACTCCTTCTTTCATCAGAAAGCACTTGGGAAGCAACCATGTAATTGAATCAAACTACTACACTAACAATGATATAAATGAACACCCTACCCAAATTGAAGGCAAATCATGGCATAGGACTGGTTCGCAAGATCATAGAATATACCTAATGATGGGATTAGGCTTGGTTGTAAAGTGTGTACCGAAAGGTACTTCTCTTAATGAGTTTGATTTTCATGAAAAAGCTAAAGAGTATGTTGATAAATTTGTAGAGTACGTGAAAGATGGTAATTATTTAGGTACAAAGATTCCCTATGACAAATCCCAATTCGATAATAAAGTCCAAAAGACATCTACCTCTACTCTAAAAGATGTATTAAAAGGCACACCCTATGAGTCGCTTAATGTTCCTTCGATTACAATTGAATATGACGATTTTTATGAGCATAAAGAGAATATTATCTTTAGCTATGGTCTTGCAAATGCAGCTGGATATTTAAGAAAAAGTTACACGAATGATTTAATAAATTTCTATGATGACAAATACGAAAACTACATTACCGGAATTACAAACACAATTTGGCAGGAATTGCCTTTTAGTTTCATAAATCCTTTGGGTAAAAGAACATTTGGAGCAGCAGAAACAAATGTCGCTATTATAGACGCACTCGGTGCTATGTCAAACTCATGGAGCTGTGGATTTACTTCAAATCAAATAGTGAATGAATGTGTAGATCTAGGTTTTGCTAGAGAGTGTTTTAATCTTTGGTGTCTACAATGGAACTGTAAGCTAGATGAAGTTATCGTTAACGAAATATTTAGACATGCGGGTAAATATCTGAGAGATTATATTGCTGCAACGTCATATCTAAGAAATATAACTAACTATTTAGGTATATCTATATCATGTGCTATACCTATTATTTTGGATATAGAAATTGCTATTCCCACTACTGGCTATTACACTTACTTGATAGGTAGAGAGTACAATATGCAGATATTTAATCTTTTACACAACTATATATACGATAAAAATAATTGGCAATTTGATGTAAATAGTGTATACAAGCCTATGTTAAATTCTGCTCTTTTAAATGGCAATTTTCATTATAAAGATGATCCGAATAGTGGGGCTGTCGGTTGGCGTCATGCAAATAGATGGGAAAAGCCTTCTGCATCAGACGATGGCATTTATGAATACGATATAAAAGACGGTGCTACGGGGGTAGAAAAAGGGGGACAGTTTAATGGACTTGATTATATGCTATTATATAACTTACTAAGATTAAAACATCCTTCAAACATGCCCAATCCTGAAATGTACAATCGCTTGGATTGTAATTTCAAAGGCAGAACTCCTGCCTCGGGCAAGCAAACCTTTTATTGTTTCAATTCTGCCAATCTTGATGGTATCAATTTGTCATCAGACCATGATATCACAATCAAATATGGTAAAATAATAGATATACCTGATGATTTTGATTCAAATGGCGCAGCTATTGATATTGTCAATGACATTGAATTACAAGAAAATGATAATGCTTTTGTAAGTAGTGTTTCGAAATCTGTGAAAAATAACAACTCTAACAGCGAATCTTCACCTACAAACTATTATGACGATGGTTCTACAACAAATAATAACCAAAACAAGCCAGCTACTAAAATGCGTAAATGGTTTACTGACGATTCAACCATGTTTAGAGACTATATTTTATCAGAACTTGATAAATACTTTACTAGCTTAAATACCGATAGCATAGTCAATTTGCATAGACCTTACACGCAGCTAGATGAGTATATTTCTAAGAACTCCCCTTATTTCGAAAATAACCAAAACAACGGGTTGAATGGAGTGAAAATATACCCTAACCCTGCTGAAGGCAAAATTTACACAGAATTTTATTCCGCCACTGAGCAAATTATTAAAATTACAATTGATGATATATCAGGTAAGACACTTGTTAGCACTTCATCATTTACAAATTCAGAATTTAATATAGTTGAGATATCAATTGAGAACCTAAAGGCAGGGAGTTATGTACTTAATATATCATCAAACGATCATAACAAACACATTAAATTCATAAAGAAATGAGGATAATAATACTTCTATTGTTTGGATTCATGGCAGCAGCAATAGCCCAAACACAAACAAAAATAAAGTTAACAGATCGATATTGGAAATTGGACGAACTTTATTTTGATTCATTGAGAGTTCCTCAAAAAAAAGTAACAAAAATTTTTCTCAAAAATGATGGTGTAATTGTATCAACTGAAAATAATGTAGAAAAATACGGTAAATGGGAGCTTGTTAATAATAATAAAGGATTAAAATTATTTTACCCATCAGAAGAAGAAAAATACTTCAAAATAAGTTACTTAAATTATGGAATATTAGTTTTAGTATTTGACGCTACTCAAGAATCAGGGAAAAAAACAAAAATTGAAATGAGATTTGTTGAAAAATAAATCCTTTATTGTTTCTCAAGTGTCTCTTCGACCAATCCTCTCCTCACTCATAAAGTCCCCCCAACAACCAATAATTGATAAGCCATTGATGTGAACATTTTTTAGTGTTTGTTGGTGTTCTTCACCAACAACCAGCTTATTAAAATAGAAATAAAACTTATAAAGA